>Ga0207078_1015_pt1 | contig 51962 bp, 41 predicted proteins | sample Alteio_BWMinHeat_60_FD_153579 | JGI IMG/M metagenome (GOLD analysis project Ga0207078, IMG submission 153579) | Enriched cells from forest soil in Barre Woods Harvard Forest LTER site, Petersham, Massachusetts, United States -... | ecosystem: Environmental > Terrestrial > Soil > Temperate forest >... | reverse complement strand
TCAGGGGGTATTTGGTCCTTGCTCATTGTATATTCACCCTAAATATTAGGTAAGAGAGATGTATTTTGAATGATGATAATGGATTGATGAATTTAAGTGCCAGAAAATGATTGTGCTTTTCATGGTAATGAGCATTAAAATAAATATTTTAAACACAGAGGCACGGAGAACGCAGAGAGAAGCTATTACACATCTTTGTTTTCGTCTTTCGGCAAAAAAGAAAATCTCTCTTGCTCTTTCATGTCTCTGTGTTTTAATAAATTGTTTTAATGCTCACTGCCTTGTTGTGCTTTTACATTCAAAAAATATTTCCTTATATTATTTTATTTGTAAAATAAAGAAAGGACTTTAGTTTACCAGTTTAAGTCCACATATACCGAAGGTGGTTCAAAAGTTGGGATTTTGACAAGGAGGCTGCTCAAAATTTTTCGTCTGGCGCGAGGGACCATTGCCTATGGCAAGGCACGAGTGAAGACAAAAATTTTGATGCAAAGCCGACGCCGTCAAAAACCAATTTTTGAATCACGTTCGGTATATTTAAATCTTTAGGGAGGTAATATATGCAAGTCATGCTAGGTGGATTAAATTCTTTAAGAAGGGGTTATGGCCCACGCGTTACTAATGTGCCCGATACCGATGTGGAAGCCCGCAGAAACCAGTCATCGAGCGGCAGTAACACTCTCAGCGGCACACTCAATTATGATGATGTCAATAGTAACACCCAGCAGCCAAGACCAAATGGGAATCGAACGATGGAACTCCATATGGTGTATCCCCTAATTTGGTGTTCCACCCGCATATCCCAAACAACGACAAACCCATCGGGTGAATTCAAATTTACATTCAAAGATCAATCAAAAGGATGCTTTTCAGGATGGGCCCATTTCCAAATAAAGATCCTTGAAACACCGCACCCGTTTTCAGCGGAAAAAATTTGTGGAGGCAAAGATCTCCGTCAAAGAGTCACGCAAATATATAAATTACGCATTCCAAAAGCGTCTGCGGCACGTGTACGTTTAGTATCAGAATATGCCAGACAACCATTGCAATTGACAGCAACTCTACCGCCGCCCACCACACAGTGGCAATCAGTCCCCTACTTAATCAGTCTCTTTAAGGCTTCGGTTCCGCAAATTCCGAAGGCTCTTTTTGTTGCAACCTTCAGTCGATGGCTGACAGGCGGGCAAGTACAAAAAATCTACGATTCTTTTGGGCCAAAATGTCCTAAATTGGAATTGACCGGTGAAAATTTGATCGATTGTCTCCTGAATGGGATTGGCAATGTAGGTTTCAGGAAAGAGGGGGAACGTGCTGTTTGGGAAGCGGATTGGGATGACTGTAAATTGAAAAAAGGACGCGAGGATTTTCCGAATGTCAAAGTTGTAGCAAAGCCCCAAAACGATAACGGCCAGGTAAAATATGTTCTTGAGTCTATAACTCTTAAATTTAGAGATGAACGGCAAGAGCAGGTGGTTACACCTGACAATATAGAAAAAATCAGATGGGCGATTTATCTATCATTAGCGGTATTTGGACTTAAAGGTGAAATTGAGGGTCATTTGGCGGAGGGTCATCTTTTTACAGGAGAGGTGGCAATCCCTTTTTTCAAGTATATTACCAAAGACAATCCCATTTATTCCCATGTGGGTCCCTGTCTTGATCAGGCGCACTGGATCAACTTTTTGGGTGTGAATGAACCGGATGGTATTATTAAAAAGGGCTTAGACGGATCTCCTATAGCATCCCAAAGAGAACCTGGAGCTGGTGCAAATGGAGGTCCAGGGACAAAAATCATGCAAGATCTTCTCGCAGATGGAGTAAAAAAGAAAGCTAATTGGAAGCGCCCTCTCGAAACGCCTTTAGGCGAGCAGGATTATTTTAACCATTGCCTCCATGTACATTATGAGATGTTACATGAATACTACACCGAACTTATCACTAACAATCAACAAAAGCTGACTGACCATTGGCATGAGATCTATGCCTGGTCTGAGGCAATATATTCTCGTTTACCGGAGTGTCCCAAAATTACCGAAAGAGAACACAATCCTGAAAAGAAAGACTTCGAAAATCTGGCGATATTTTTAGCCAGAGTCGTTTCGGTACCCACACTTGTCCATTGGATCAGGCATTCCAGGCAGCGCCCTTATTATTCTTTTGGAGTGCGCAATAAAGCATTGGATAAGAATGGCCGATTTGCTCCCGATGGAAATACCTCTGCCTCTGATACTAATGATCAATATCTGATAACCAACACTCTTTTAAACTTTCGTGCGGTTACTTTCCTCGAAGACAATAACATCCCTTATGAATTGCGCAATAGATTTTTCCGGAATTTATCTAAGTATAAAGGATACCCCGATATCCAAATGATGATGGGGGCTACAAAAATTTAGGGAATAATCGTGAATGAAGAATTGTTTTCGTGCCTGTGAGCGTGCCGGTGCCCTTGCCCGAATTTATCGATCATTTCCGAATTTTATTCATTCTTCTAGTTTGTGGGATAAAGAATTCGGAAAAGATAAATAATACGGGCAGGGGCACGGGCACGCTCACGGGCACGAAAACAATTCTATATTCCCTCTCTTTCGATTTCGGCTTGCGTCTTGCGCATGTAAAGCAATTCTAAGGAATTGTCGAGAATGACCTCTCCGGTAAGCAATTTTTTCCGGCCAAAAGAGGCCATTTGCATGGCTGAAGGGTAACATTCTTCCCACGACCACTCTTCTTTAGCTGCATGCTTCCCCTCAACTCCCAGTCTTGCCTTTTCTAACTTTACTCGTAGCAATTCCATCGAAGGGGTCACCAGATGCGGGATATCGACTAAAGCTTCTGCTGCCTTATCGAGAGTGAGAACTTGGGGGCCCTCAAAAAAAACAGTCTCTTCCCCTTCTTTGACTCCCGTTTGAAAATATACGCCTCCAATCCTGGCGTCAATAACAGCGGCAAATTTCCCATTGACCGATGGAGCAAAAGTCATAAGAGTGTTAATGGCAATCAACGGAATCTTCAGAACAAAGGAAAGAGTCTTGGCAACCGTGGCACCAACCCGTATGCCTGTATATGAGCCGGGACCTACCCCAATGACGATACCGGAACATGATTTGATGTCAACGGCTGACTGCTTTACCTTTTGCATCAACTCAGGAAGCAGGTGTTTGGAACTATGCAAACCAACGGGCAGCTCCGAATGGAATATGACCCTTTCTGTGTCGATACAAGCGATAACACCTCTTTCTGTCGAAGTCTCGATGATCAACAACATTTTATGACAACTCAATTAAAGAGGGGATGATCAATTTTTGGATAGTACGAATAAAATAGCTGTCGGTCATTCCGGAAATATAGTCGATGACCATTTGCACATCCGATGTTTCCGAAAGGTAGGTAGCTGGTTTATTATGAAGAAAATGGGCCCATAAATAACTTTCCTGGTTTTTTTGACGAAAATCATTAATAAGCAGTTCAAATAAGATGCAATAGCATTTTTGGATTTTTGCCGATTCTTTTTTTAGGACCGGATGTGTATAAATGTGAGTAAAGTTAAATTGCCGCAAAAAAGCCAGACTTTCATACGCTTCTTCGGAAATTTCAATATAATCTTTCCCATAACTATGTTGAATCAGATCCTGGGCCAATACGCTAAGAATCTCTCTATTTGTTGTTCCCAAACAGGTTTTAGGGACCGCTTTTCGATCCAGTATCCGTAAACTGATCGCATCTTCAATATCGCGGCCGACATAGCTCATCGTATCGCATATTTTGACCAAACACCCTTCTAAAGTTCCTGGAATGATATTTATTTCCGGATTTGTTCGCTTTTGCTCTTTTTCTGCAAAATGGATATCCCACGTTTTGTTAAACTTGGGGGCGATCCTTCTGCCATTCATTGCCCCGTCATGGCATAAAAAACCATCATACACCGTCAGCCCAAGATTTAACGGTTCGATGACGGAAAAGAGGCGGCAGGATTGTAAAGGATGCGCAAACGACTGATTTTCATATTTTTTAGAAATTTCAGATAAATAGTTTTCCCCTTCATGGCCAAAGGGAGGATGACCGACATCGTGACCTAAAGCTATGGCTTCCACAAGATCGACATTTAACCGGAGGGTTTCTGCAATTCCCCTTGCAAAATTACTCACCAGCTGGACATGAAGGCTTCTATGGGTAATATGATCATTTTCAACGAGATAGGCTACTTGCGTTTTGTCGATATAACGCGCATAGGCCTTTGAATGGACAATCCTGTCGACATCGCGTTTGTAAGGTAAACGATGATCATCTTCCCGCCCAAAATAGCGGCGATGACCGGCAGAAAGGGAAGCCTTTGGATGAAACCGCAAAGCCTCCTCCTGCTCGATTGACTGACGGTATTGTTGCAGGATTTCGCTAACCATTGTTAAATCACCACTCCTTTATACACCAAATTTCGCACAGGATCAATCGTCACTAATTGCCTCTCTTTTAAGATCTGCACAGCGGCATCTGCCCGAACAATAGCAGTTTTAGAAAGTTTTTGAGCAATCTGGATCAAATATTCTTCCGATTCGATATCATCGATATGATTTTGTAAAATGATTCCGGTCGATTCCTGGATTAGCGGCAAATAAGATTCATCGCACCTTGTCAATACAAGAAGATGGTTTCGCACTTCATAGGGTTTTTTTGCTTCTGCAGAAAGGACCATGGAGATATTTCCATAGATCTGCCGGCCCACCCCTTTCTCTCCCCTGACCAAAACATTTCCGATATTCTCTACCATCATCATATTGGTCGTTCCGGAGACACCAAAAGGAGCTCCGGCAGTGATGACAACGAGGTCTCCATTACTTACATAGTTTTTTTCCAAAGAAAATTTGCAAATCTCATTAAACCCTTCTGCAATGGTGTGGCACCCTTTTCTGAAAATGGGAATGACTCCCCAGTTAAAAGCCATTTGATGATAGCTATGTTCATTTGGAGTCAGGGCGATGATCGGCATTTTGGGACGCAAACGGGAAACCAGACGTGCAGTCAATCCGCTATTGGTAAAAACAAATATTGCTTTGGCGTTGGAACTGTAGGAAGTTTTCACTGCAGCTAAAGTCAGCGCAGAAGGCACATCGTGATACACTATGCCTGTATGCAAGGCAAAAAAATCTTGATAGTCGATATCCAATTCCGCCTCTTGGATAATGCCGCACATCGTTCGTACTGTTTCCAAAGGATAGCGTCCGATAGCCGTTTCTCCGGAAAGCATGACAGCAGAGGTGCTATCATAAATCGCGTTGGCGACATCCGATGCCTCTGCCCTTGTCGGCCTTGGATTATTGATCATCGATTCGAGCATTTGTGTAGCAGTCACGGATGGCTTGCCGGCCAGATATGACTTGCGGATCATCATTTTTTGCAGACGGGGCACCTGGCTTAACGGGACCTCTACCCCTAAGTCCCCTCTCGCAATCATAATTCCATCAGCCACCTGCACGATGCTGTCAAAATTTTGAACCCCTTCGCTATTTTCAATTTTTGCAATCACAAGAATTTCGCTGCGCTTTTCTTCCGCCAGCAGGCGTTTAATTGCAAGAACATGATCAGCAGAACGGACAAAGGAGGCGGCAATCAAATCAACACCCTCGCGGCATCCAAAGCGAATGTCCTCCTCGTCTTGTGCAGTAAATCCGGGAAGACCGAGCGAACTGTTCGGAACGTTGACCCCTTTTCCCGATCTGATCAATCCGCCATTGTCGATCTCGACAAGAACCCCTTTCTCCGTTTTTTCAATCACATGCGATGAGATATATCCGTCATCAAAAAGTACACACATTCCAGGGGTCAGCCTCTCAAGCACAAATGCCGGATTGACAGTTACAGAGCTCTCATCTCCCACGATCTCTTCGCCGACAAGAAGCCACCTTTGTCCGGTCTTTAATATGAAGCTATTATCTTTCACTTTACCAAGACGAATTTCCGAGCCCTTAGTATCCAGCATGATGGCAACGGGCCGATCTAATTTAGCCCGAACTTCCTTGATCATTCGAATGCTCTCAAGATGCTCTTTATGCGTGCCATGGCTGAAATTTAGCCTGGCGATGCTCATTCCGGCATTCACCAGATCCTCAATGCTATTTACCGTATTGACCGCCGGACCAATTGTACAAACAATTTTTGTTCGATTCATGAAAACCTTCTTCCAATATGTTTCAATAGACCTCATCCCTGGCTGTTACTATACCATAGTTGAGATAATAATTCTAGTTTGACAAAAATGAAAATATACCGAAGGTGTTTCATGATCTATAATAAATTCAACACAAAGACACGAAGTCACAAAGAAATAAAGAAATTTTGCTCTCAGACCCTTTCCTCTTAGAGTCTTCGTGTCTTCGTGCCTTTGTGTTGAATTAAAAGCAACCTGCGGGCATTAAATAAAACGATGACACTGCTTATCGACATGGCAAACGCGGCAAAAATCGGCGAAAGGACTCCAAAGGCTGCTAACAAGATACCGAAAATATTGTAGAAAAAGGCCCAGAATAAGTTTTGCCGCACAATTTTTTTTCCCTTAATTGCAAGGGCCCGGATGCGGGGAATGACCTCCAAACTCTCAAGCGTCAGCAACAGGTCGGACACCTGAACCGACATATCGGCAGCCGACACCACGGAAATCCCCAAATGGGAAGCCGTCAATGCAGCAGCATCATTCATTCCATCCCCCAACATGCATACGATGTTCCCCTTTTTTTTCTCCCTTTCGATATATTCCCTTTTTTCTAAAGGATGGGATCTCGACTGCCACGCATCAAATCCGCAGGCTTTTGCCACAGTTGAGACATTATCTTCCGAATCGCCCGACAGCAATACTGTCCTGGCGGGTTTTAAGGCTTGCACTACCCCTACAACTTCCGGGCGAACCCGATCCATCAAGTGGAGTGTTGTGATCACTTTTCCAGATCCGGCAAAATATACGAGAGTACAGGCTGCTTTTTGTCCGCCATCCAGGGGTAAGCAGATCTCTTGTTGTTTCATCAGGAGGTCCGAACCCAATGAATAGTCAATACCGTCAATGACCCCTTTTACACCATAACCAATGACTTCCTCTATCTGATGGACCGACTGATCCTGTTGAATGCAAGTGCTCTCAAGCGCATGTGCAATGGCCACAGAAATGGGGTGGATGGAATGCCTGGTCAAAAGAAATAGCGCTGCTTTTTCCTTTGCCGTTAAATTCCCGATACCGGATTTGACATGGAATTTTCCTTCTGTCACGGTCCCTGTCTTATCAAATACGATCACGTCTTCCTTCCCTAAAAATCGCAATGAGCCCCGATTTCTCACAATGACCCCAAGAGAAGAAAGACCATATAAAAGATAAGATTCTGCAGCCGGGGCCGCAATGCCGATTGCACAGGGGCAAGAGATCAGCAAGACCGAGAGGGCTCTCATGATTCCCGTTGCAATTGGATGCAAGTCATTGGGGCCTGGGAAAAACCAATAGCAAACTGCTGTAAAGGCTGCGATCGCAATGACACAGGGAACAAACCACTGGACAATTGCGTCTGCCGCCCTCACATATACGGTTTTATTTCCAATATCTTTTTCTACCATTTCGATGATTTTATGGAGGGCTGTTTCATCCGGACCATTTGCCACTCTATATTCGACAGATCCCTGAACAATAAGCGTCCCCCCTAATAGAAAATCGCGCACTTGCTTGTTGACGGGAACGGCCTCCCCTGTCATCAATGATTCATCTACAGCTGCTTTTCCTGTCATTACGACTCCGTCAAGAGCTAATTTTTCTCCTGTCAATGCCACAAGAATATCCCCTTTCGAGACTTCTTTGACAGGTACAAACAGGACATTACCATCCTCAAAACGTTTTCGGGCTTTTCTCGGAGCCGATCTTGCTAAACGGATCAAAGACTCTTTCGCTGAAAATTTTGCTTTATTTTCGATGATTTTCCCCAGCAATGCAAAAACAATGATTACGGACATCGAATCAAAATAACATTGATTTCCCCCTGTTAACAGCTCATGAAGGGAAAGTCCAAATGCCGACCATACCCCAATGGCTATCAACGCTTCCATCCCATAAAAACCTGTGGATAAACTTAAAACAAAGCGTTTCCAGATAGGAGCGGCACTATAAAAAACTACAGGAAGCGTCGAAAAAAATGAGGCCCAGGCAAATAAATTGCCATAACCCTCTCCATCATAATGAAAGTACGTTGCATAGAGTGGATAGGCAAACATCATCGCATTCAATGCAAAAAACGCTGCAACCCCAAAGCGTAAATTCAAGTCCTTGCTTACAGGATTGTGCTTGCCGTCATCCCACTCTTTGGGGCAATAGCCTAATCCTGCAATAACACCAAATATTTGTTCTTTTGAAAAATATCTAGGGGAATATTCTATCGACGCCAGATCGGTGGCATAATCGATCGTAGCGTTGACAATTCCTTGTCTTTGCAAAAGGATCAGACGAATGATCTCGGCACAGGAGGGACACCACATCCCCCCAATTTCGAAATAACACTTTTGTCTTTCCTCTTCTTTGACTTGCTGTTTTTGTTTTTGTATCTGCTCCAGCAGGTCCGGGTTTGAAATCAGACCACACTGGACAGCCTGTAAAAAGATGGGGTGCTGCTCAAAGAGGTGCAATTGGTTTTGAGCGGCAAGAATCCCAAAGACCGCATGGCAACCTATACAACAAAACGTATGGGCCCCTTCTGTTATTGCATGCCCGGCAACTGATGTATTGCATAAAGCACAGCTCAATGTCATATTTGCTCTTTCCTTATAGGCGTTACTTATGATACAATGTGAGAATAAAAACAAGAACTATCCATGAACACAAAACACAGCAACGATTTAGTTTCCAACAGACGAGCTTCCTTCAACTTTGAGATCCTCGATACATTTGAAGCCGGACTTGTTTTGCAAGGCACCGAGATTAAGTCTTTGCGGGATAATGGCGGAAGCCTTCAGGAATCTTATGTCAGGGTAATCGATCATGAAATCTGGCTGATCGGATGCCATATTGCCCATTACCGTTATGGCAATGTGCACAATCATGTAGAAAAGCGCGACAGAAAGCTGTTGTTGCATAAGCGCGAAATTGAAAAATTGCGCATTGCAACGCAAGAGAAGGGACTTACGATTGTTCCTTTGGGAATTTACCTGAAAAATGGGATAGCTAAAATCAAGATCGCCATTGCCAGAGGGAAAAAGTTGCATGACAAACGGGAATCAGAGAAAGCCCGCGATGAAAAACGGACCATCCAGGCCGTCATGAAACAACATCGATAATTTCTATGTACAAAATTCGGATCCTCTCAGTTGGGAAAACAAAAGAATCGTGGCTTGACGAAGGGGTAAATGAATATCTGAAACGGCTAAAACCAATTGCCCAATTTGAATTTATCTGGACAAAAACGGAAGAGCAATTATTGGACTTGAGCCTCAAAGAATCAAATATCATCTGCCTGGACCCTGCAGGCCCGCAATTTACGAGTGAACAGTTTTCTCAATTTTTGATCAGTCAACTCGAAGAATATGGGTCTCGTTTGTCTTTCATCATTGGGGGACCAGACGGCCTGTCGCCTCTCCTCAAAAAATATCCGCTCATCAGCTTATCCCCCATGACATTTACTCATCAAATGACGAGATTACTGCTCATCGAACAAATCTATCGGGGGTTTGAGATTGCGAAAGGATCGCGCTATCATAAATAACTTCGATATAGAGATTTTGATTCCTTTTTAAATCATAGATTTGCATAATTATGTATATAGAGTTATTTATTTAATTAATTAAAATAAGCTAATGAACATAGAGGATTTATTATGAAAATCACAAAGAATCTCCATAACGAAAATCGTTTTGATATTGCTATTCCCAACATCCCTTCTCCTGAGAAAGGAATTAAAGGATACAACAAATTCATAGGATTTATTCTTAACATTTTTGGAGTCGCCATTAAATTAACTGATGACAAAAATAAATCATTCTTTCTTAACAGAAAAAGTGCCATTCATTGGATAAATGGCGTCGATAAATCAATTCATTTGGAAGAAAACACAAAAAAAAGAAATGTGATTGAAAAAATTGAATCAATTGTAAATAAAAAATTTGATACTCAGGAAGTGAGTCCAAGAAAACCCCCTAAAACACAATCGGATAAAAACCAACCACGGGCACCAGAGCCGGAAAATACACGTCTTAATAACTCCTTAGAAACGAATGCCCCTCCTGCACCTCCAGTGATAAAGGATGAAGATACTCTATCTCGCGATCAGCCGCCGCAACCTCAGAGCATTGAACCCTCATTACCCGTTTCGACCTCACTACCCGTTTCGACCCCACTTGCTTCAGATCTGACTCCCCCATTGTTTACACCAAAAAAACCGCTAACAAATGAAGAGCCGCTAACAAATGAAGGGCTTAGAGAGCTCCTGGACAAAGGAGTGGATTTAACTGAAGAAAATATCGATCATATCGATTTTAGCACTTTCAGAATAGAGAACCGTAATACATTCGCAAAAATTTTTGGTCCTCCTTTCTGTGAGCCACTAACAGACAATCAAAAGAAGCGTCTAAAAAGTCTACATGGGGCCGGCCTCGATGCTATGGTACGATTTTGTGAAAAAGAACATGTCGATGCTTTAAATCCGGAACAAATTGCAGAGATTAACTTCTCTAAGGCACTGAAAGACTTATCGGAAACCTCGGGTTACCTGAATTTTAGTGCTTTCTTTGGGACGGCTGATGATTCCCTCCTGACAGAAAAAGAAAGAGGTCGTCTTAATCAGCTTACAGATTCTAATCTCAATCTTTTAGTGCAATTTTTCGACAAAAAACATGTCAATGCTTTAAACCAAGAACAATTCGCAAAGATTAACTTCCCGGAAGCTTTAAGAAATGCACCGCCAAATAAACATCAAATAATTTTGTACCGGTTCTTTGGAATGGGTCAACTGACGCCCCAAGAGAAAAGCCGTCTTAATGAGCTCACAGGAGATACTCTCAATATTTTAGTGAAATTTTTTAAAAAAGAACATGCCGATGCTTTAAACCAGGAAAAAATAGAGGAAATTAATTTTACTCAGGTGCTAAAAGGCTTAGAATCAGATGATCGATCGAGATTTTTCGAAAAGTTTTTTGGGTTTGATACCCCCAGCATGCCCTGGGAACAAAAAATGCGTCTTCATAAACTTACAGGCGATAATCTCCATGCTTTAGTGAATTTTTTTGTGGAAGAACATTGGTCTAATCTTAACAAGGAACAAGTTCAGACAATCCAACAAAGGGAAAAACAACTAGCCTTTTATCAAAAGGGTTCTTTCGATATGGCCAAAGAAAAATATGGGTTAACATAATTCCTCATTTATACCGAACGTGATTCAAAAACCAACTTTTGAACCACCTTCGGTATATTATCTAGTTGATTATTAATAATTTAACCGCAGAGATCGCAGAGTACGCAGAGAGGGAATAAAAAGTGCCCCATTGCTCTGGATATGCCGTGAAGGATGCACTCATTTTTTGTCTTCCTCTGCGTACTCTGCGCTCTCCGCGGTAAATAATTGATCGTTAACGTTTTATACTCACACTCGAATTATGCAACAAGGCCTAATCGTTGAGATTCATTAAATTTTCCATTCCTCACAATAATAATCACTGTTACTACTACACCACAGCATGAAAGTTTTATTGAAAATCAAAATGTTGATTCACGATATGTATAGGTGTTATAATTTAATTAAATTGATTAATCATTTTTTTGTATGAAACATATCTAAGATTATTTATGCCTATGGAACCTAATTTTTTCACTCCGATATCAAGCCATCAACCAAATACACATGAAAAATACCACTTCTTGCGCCACTGCGATCAATTATTTAATTTTGGTCAGAGAAGCGTGCATATTACAGGCATTAAAAGCAATGACATTGAAATCGCCGACGATAATCCAATAGAAAAGCATTTTTCCACTTACCTTGGCTATGCCTGCAAAATTGCTATGATTGCCACGGTGATTTTACCGTCTATTGCCCTCGTAGGAAAGTGTGTATATAGAAAAGTAAACCATTTTACCTCTCCTCAGCCAGATCATGTTACAAACATTGCATTAGACAAACTCGACAATGAGACAGAGCCGGTAAAGCCTCAGCTACCGACTATACATGACAACATGGACCAGCCCGCAGGTCCTATACCAATTGCAGTAAAAAAAACCGATCAACTCGCTATCCCGCAAGCTACCCCGATCAATAAAAGAAATGAATTATCCCGATTACCCGATCCAATTTCGCATAAGTTAAACGAATTTCTAACCCCAAAAGAGCAGTTAGCTTTATCGAAAAGCTCCAGCGAACAAAATAAAATAGGCAAAGAATACCAAAACACACGAAAACAAGCCACATATCGCAAGATTACAGAAAAAGATTTAATAGAACTGGTAAAGACAAGGCCCAATTTGCGTACCTTGAATCTCTTAGATTGCTCACAATTGTCACCGGATGGAATAAAGTACCTAACCGCCCTGAAAAATTTGGAGAGCCTGACTATAATCAGATATTTCCACTTGCAAGATGATCATTTAACACTCTTGTCTTCCCTCCGTTCCCTGCAACATGTGACCATAAATGAATGCCCCCAACTGCAAGGCAGAGGCTTACAGCACCTTACCTCACTTCCCTTGCTCACATTGAATTTACGCCATTGCATTCACCTGGATGATATTCATCTTACATTTCTTACCTCTCTTCACTCACTTAAAGAATTAGATTTAGGCGGCTACTGTCATAGTCTGAAAGGTGCCGGCATAACAAATCTCACATGCCTAACAGAACTGCACACATTAAATTTGGCAAATTGCAAATGCAAGGATTCCGATCTGACATCACTCACCTATCTTTCTTCGCTGGAACAACTCAATCTGGCGGACTGCGGTTTGACCGGTTCCGGCATCAAACATCTCACTTCTCTTAAAAGTTTGCACACGTTAAATATAAGTGGCAATCACTTGGAGGACAACAGCCTGGAGAGCCTTGTTTATTTTACTAAAATGCACACTTTGAACCTTTCCCTCTCACAGCTAACCGATTCCGGCCTAAAAACATTAGCCTCTCTTCCACTGCAGGATCTTGACTTAAGCCGATGTCGCAATCTGACTGATGAGGGAATAAGAGATCTTGCCCTTTTCCCCCAATTGCGTACGTTGAATTTATCCTCTAATCATTTTAATGGTTCTGGCCTTAAAGCTCTTTCTTCCCTAAAGCACTTACAAAGCCTGATATTAAACCGCTGTGAAAATTTACGTCCTGAGGTACTTGAACATCTTGCTTTGCTTACGGAGTTGCGCTCACTCCATTTGGCTTACTCTTTTCTTTGGCTTAAAGGGGCTGATCTTACCCCTCTATCCTCCTTGAAACAGCTGCAACGATTAGATTTATTTTACTGTAGCGTAACCGATGCGAATATAAAGAAGCTTACCTCGCTTCCCTTGCAAGCTCTAGATTTAAGCTCCAACCGTCTCACAAGCGATGGGTTGATGAACCTTACCTGCTTTTCCCGCTTACAACTTCTGGACTTATCCTCTAATGGGGAAGTGACAGATGATCTCCTACAACAACTAGCCTCTCTCAAGAACCTTCAGACATTAGATATAAGCAACTGTAGCCGTTTGACAGAGGAGGGACTAAAGCATCTGGCCTCTTTTGAAAACCTTCGCTTTCTGTATCTGGCTGAAAACTTCGAGCTTAAAAGGGCTAACATACGCGAGCTGGTTCCCTTCGCTCATTATTATTCAGATAAGCTTCATCGTCCACCCCATTACAGAATTATAGATGAAGAATGAAGAAATATGATAGTGTTCATTAGACATCTATAGGAGGACGATATGTCACTATGTGCCGGCTTTGACTTCAAATACGGATCTTCAACGCCCTATATTCTTGCTGTCATCAACCCTTGCAGCGGTTCGGGAAAAGCGCCCCAAATCTTTAGAGAGATCATAGAACCCATATGGAGTAACTTACGTGTTCTTTATGACGTAATACACACGAGACATAAAGGCCAATGCACAGAACTCTTGAAAAATGACAGAGATATTACCAGGTATACACACATGATTGCCTTTGGAGGAGATGGAACACTTGCCGAAATGATCAAAGGTTTAAGTGAAAACCTATATATAAAAAATGCAATAAAAATCATCGCCATTGGAATCATTCCTGTCGGCAGCGGAAATGGCCTTGCTAAAAGTTTACACTTTCATGCAAGACGTAAGTATAGTGTCGAGGAAGCAGCAAAAATGACCGCTTCATCAGCTACAAAGACCATGGATCTGTTTGAGGTAAAACAGGGCAAGGAAAGCAACATGAATTTTTTTAGCTGTCACTTTAGGGATGGTGGCAGACACCGATATCAAATCGGAACGGTGGAAAGGCAAGGCTTACCTTGGTGAATATAGATTTATTCTGGGAGCTATTGAAAACGTTTGGCATAATAAGGCTTACCCGGCAACGCTCCGCTACTTACCGGAAGGCGATAGCTCCCCTACTCAAGGAAACACAAAAACATTGTCCGGCAAGTTTGCGATGATCATGGTGGCAAACACCTCGCACTGTTCCTACAATGCTCATACCGCTCCGGGAGCAAAGATCAACGATGGATACCTTCATGTCATCGTGATTGGCGAAATATGGAGATTGACCAGGTTGGCATTATTTGCGACACTCGAATGGGGCTTTTGGACAAAACATCCATCTGTAATGCAATTTAAAACAAAATGGATTAAAATCGAAGGGCTCAACAAAGACACGATCGTCACTGCCGATGGAGAAAAAATTTCTGCAGAGCCGCTTGAATGCCGAATTCATGAATCAGCTGCAAAGGTTCTTTGCAGCTAGTCCCAAAGTTCAAAAATGGCGATTCATTAATCATTAAACTACCTCATTAATCATTAAACTACCACAGAGCCCACAGAAAACACAGAGTCAAAACACCTTCTCTCGTGTTTTCTGTGGGCTCTGTGGTAGTTATTTAATAATTAGAAAGATATTGAACAGGCTCCTTAAGCCTAGTAATAATTTACCGGAAACAGAGTCAAAACACCCTCTCTGTGCTTTCTGTGGGCTCTGTGGTAGTTATTTAATAATTAGAAAGATATTGAACAAGTTCCTTAAGCCTAGTAATAATTTACCGGAAACAGAGTCAAAACACCCTCTCTGTGCTTTCTGTGGGCTCTGTGGTAGTTATTTAATAATTAGAAAGATATTGAACAAGTTCCTTAAGTCTAGTAATAATTCACCGGAGGCGGGTTCAATTCACTAAAACCTTGCTGGTGCCAATAGGGATAAGGAACCGGTCTTTGACTTGCCTTATCGAGTTTTGCTACTTGGGTTTGGCTCAAATTCCACTCTGCGGCTCCAAGATTATCTTTTAACTGCTCTTCGTTGCGGGCTCCTATGATCACGTTCGCCACAGTTGGTCTTTGCAGCAACCAGTTAATGGCGATCTGTGCTACACTCTTACCCGTTTCATTGGCAATTTCAAGAAGTGCATCTACGACCTTAAATACATATTCATTCTCCACGGGAGGGCCGGAATCGGAAGTGGCGTGTAAACGGCTGACCTGCGGCGGGGATGGGTGCTGGCGGCTGATTTTTCCTGTCAATCTTCCCCATCCAAGCGGGCTCCACACTAATAAGCCAATTCCCTGGTCGATCGCCAGGGGCATCAGTTCCGTCTCATAATCTCTGCCAATCAAGGAGTAATATCCCTGATAGGCGACATAACGCTCCAGCCCCTCTCTGTCCGATACAGAAAGAGATTTCATCAAATGCCAACCGGAAAAATTGGAACATCCAATATAGCGGATTTTTCCCGTTTGCACAAAGCGGTCCAGTGTCCGCAATGTCTCTTCCACTGGAGTGATGGCATCAAACCCGTGCAACTGAAACAGATCGATGTAATCTGTCCCTAGCCGTCGTAAACTTCCCTCAACGGCATTGATCAGATGGTGGCGCGATGAGCCTGCATCATTTGGGTCTTTCTCGCTAAACCGGAAGGTCGCTTTCGTCGAGAGTAAAACCTTATCGCGCCGCCCCTTGATTGCAGCCCCTAAAATCTCTTCTGCAGCTCCATAGGAATACAAGTCTGCCGAATCAAACAATACCGCCCCATGGTCCAGACAGATATCGATCATGCGAGTGGCCTGATTCACGTCCGTCTGGCCCCATGCGTGAAAAAACTCTCCCTTTCCCCCAAAAGTCGCCGTTCCAAAGCTTAAGACCGGCACTTTTAATCCGCTTTTTCCCAGCTGTCTGTACTCCATTGCCGCTCCTTTTTTCTAAAAAAATTTCTACAATAGATTACTTTACAGATAACATAAATGGAGTTGATTATCCAGCGTGTTTTTTCTTGCAAACTTCACGCCGATGCACAATACGAACGACGAGCCCAAGCAGCTTTTGGTCATGGATGCTATACACAATACGATAATCGCTTTGGCGAACCCATTTCTGTACCTTTCAAGAATTTGACTCCTGACGGCTTCCGACCCATTAAGCTTGCGAATTCAGGCATTCAACGAGTTTGGATAAGCCAATAAATGTAACGTTAATTTTGTCATACTGGCGTTGAAAGGTCATATCGACATCTGCAGCAACAACAAAATTATCCCCCTCAGGATAATAGTGACGAAATCTCTTTAAGTTGACTGGATCAAAACTTGCGGCTTTCCATTTGCATTCGACCACAACAGGATGGGCATTACGTGCGGGCAATAAGATAAAATCAAGCTCATGATCTTGTTTATCGCGCCAATAACGAATATCTTTTGTCTGTAATTGACCTTGAAGTTCATTCAAAACAATATGTTCCCAAAGAATGCCAAGATCATCTTTCCTGATGTTCAACCAACCTTTGTAATAACACACAAAACCGGTATCAAAACCGTAAACTTTAGGTGCAGAGACAATTTCATTAGAACGATGGGTATTGAATGGCCGCACTACATGTGCAACGTACGTGGCCTCTAAAACGCTTAAGTAATTTGCAATTGTATTTCGGCTGACTTCACAAGGCGATGTAAATCTGGTCGCTTCAAATATACTGCCGCTTTGGCTTAAGAGAAGCTCAAGAAATCTTTGAAAAGAATATCGTTTTTCCAAGCGATAGAGCTCCTGAATATCTTTTGCCCAATAAGAATCGATCCAATCCTGAAAATCTCTTTCCGGAACTTGTGACTCAAGAAAAAATGGCGGCAGCCCCCCAAATAAAAACCGATGCTCGAGACTTGCATTTCCAAAGGCCTTTCCCTCCTCTACAAGCATTGGTGTAAGCCATATTCTCTCTCTTCTGCCCGTTAATGTGTCTTTAAATTTGGACGAAGCCTCGAGCGTGGATGAGCCAGTTGCTATGATTTTGGTTTCGGGGAAGTGATCGGCTGCTATTTTTAACAGTTCCGAAGGGTTATTCAGGCGATGGATTTCATCCAAAACGATTGATTTTCCGGAGTGAAGTTTTAAAAAAGATTCTGGGTCTTCCAACATTTGTCGAATTCTGGGTAATTCACAATCAAAGTATTCAATAGCAGAAAGGCTCTTGCACAGCATGGTTTTTCCGGCACGCCTTACACCGGATAACCAAATGACTGAACGCCGCTTCCAGGCATCGATAATGCGTTGCTGCCAGTAATTTCTGGAAATATGCTGATACGACATGCTACCTCGCTGACGTTTAGTTGCTCTAAAAATCAGTATACTGACGTTTGGTTATTAAATCAACTGTTAGCGATGGAAAAGTATTTGAAGTGCAATCTTGCTACATAGTAGCAATCTTAATATGTGTCTTGACCGTGCATATACGCTAGCACTTCTTAATGTATAGATGCCAGGGCTAGACGCTCCCAGCTACCCTATATATACCGAACGTGATTCAAAAATTGGTTTTTGACGGCGTCGGCTTTGCATCAAAATTTTTGTCTTCACTCGTGCCTTGCCATAGGCAATGGTCCCTCGCTCCAGACGAAAAATTTTGAGCAGCCTCCTTGTCAAAATCCCAACTTTTGAACCACCTTCGGTATAATTTACTTTTACTATATATAAAATCATGATAATATAAAGTTAATTACACACCATAATATTAAAATAAAATAATTAATTTAATTATGGAGTTGTTATGTCAGATTTTAATTTTTTTACTCCGATTTCGAATAACCAGACAAGCATTCCTCATGAAAAATACCACCACTTGCGCCGGTGCGATCAATTATTTAACTTTGGCCAACATAGCGTACACATTGTCAATGTCAAGAACAATGATATTGAAGTAACGGATGACACTCCTGCAGGAAAAAAAAATTTTTCCACTTATTTCGGGTATGTCATCAAAGGCGCCATGATTGCAACAATTATCTTACCTGCCATTGCACTCATTGGAAAATGTATTTATCGGCAAGCCAATCGTTTTTCGATACAACCTCCCTCTACAGGGCGAGATGTCGGTGGAGTTGCATTAGATGCACTATTCAATAAGCCAAAGGAAATCACACAAACTCAGGCAAAAGTACCAAAATTACCTGAAGCAGCGGCAAAAAAAACTGAAGAGCAACTATTGGATACAAATCCTCCCCCTACACTAAATATGCAAAGAAAAGAAGAAAACGCTGCACATGAAGGCACACCAAAACCACCTGAAACAGCTGAAACTGAGCCAGAACCAGAAAAACTGATAACTGATCCAACTCCCTCAAAGAAACAGACTCCGCGAACTGCTGAACTGTCTAGAGTGGAATCATCGGAAGTACGCGACGTCACTATAGGCTTGCATGCATTTCTTGAACCGGGAGAACAGGTTGCTTTGTCACAAACTTCAAAGACAATGAATACCAATTTCCGCGCATATCAAGGCAGACGGCGTGAAATCACCTATCACAACATTACAGATCAAGAGTTAGAAAACCTTGTTACAAGTGCGTCTGACTTACGCACGTTAAATCTCGTCGGATGTAAGAATTTGACAGATAATGGCATAAAACTCCTTAGCTCCCTTACAAAACTCAAAAATTTACATTTAAGCGACTGTAATCAGGTGACAGATGCCGGTCTGAAACATCTGGCTTCTTTGACGCAACTGGAATCATTAAAGTTAATAAAATGCAGGCAATTGACAAATGAAGGCCTTAAAGAATATCTTACTTCTCTAGCTCAGCTACAAATCCTACATCTGGATCTGGAGGGGTGCCCATCTTTGCCAGGTGAGATTACAGGTGAGATTATAAAACATCTTACTGCGCTGCCTTTGCATACCTTAAGTTTTAATGGTTGTCTTGGGCGAGTTACTGACGAAGACCTAAAACCCTTAAGCTCCCTTGCTAAACTGCAAGTCTTACACTTAGAAAGTTGTTATGGACTGTCAGGCGAGGGCCTAAAGTTTATTACTGCTCTTCCTTTAAAAGAGCTTAACTTAACAAGATGTGGACTATCAGGGTCTAATTTAACTCATTTAGCTTCTCTTACTCTGCTCGAAACTTTGGATTTGAGTCATTCTATAGGATTGACAGATGACGATCTGCAACCCTTGGCTTCACTCGCACAACTGCGAGATTTAAGATTAACCAACGGTAGTAACTTTACCGATAAGGCCATTGAAAAACTGACATGCTGTACCCGGTTGCATTCCTTAAATTTAGATGGGTGTTATAGACTGACAGATGCCGGCCTAAAAAGCCTTACCTTTCTTACAGAGTTGCGTACATTGGATTTATCTGGTGCATTATGGCCGTATTCACAGCTGACTGATACTGGCTTAAAACAGCTTGCATCTCTTACTCAACTGCGATCCTTGATTTTAAAGCACTGTAGACTGACAGGTAGCGGCCTGGAGGAACTGACTTCTCTTATAAAACTCGATTTGCACAACTCTCATGTGACAAATGACGGTCTAAAAAGCCTGACTGCTCTCACAAAATTACAAGAATTGGACTTATCTAATTGCAGCATATTGTCAGATGATGGCCTGAATAATCTCACTACCCTTATCGAATTGCAAGAATTGAACTTAGCTGACTGCCGTCAAGTGCAAGGTAGCGGGCTGACCAATCTTGCATTTCTTGAGCAATTGAAAGATTTAAATCTAAGTGGCTGCTACTATGCTGACTTAAGTCAATTAACCCTACCTTTTCCTAATCACCTTCAAACTTTGAACTTAAGCCAGTGCTCCAATCTAACAGACACTATTCTTAAAAATCTTGTTCCTTCTCTTACTCATTTGCATATTTTAGAAGTGTTTTTCTGTTCACAACTGTCTAATGCTTGCATAAAAGATCTGGCCCCTCTTAGCAACTTGCGTGCTTTGAACATCTCTCTTTGTAAAAAATTGTCAGATGCCTGCATAAAAGATCTGGCCCCCCTTAGTAACTTGAATACTTTATGTTTAGTAGATACAAACATAACAGATATTGGCTTACAAAACTTTCCTGACTTAAGTAACTTAAGCACTTTAGACGTAAGCCATTCAAAATACATAACAGAAGGAGAAGTAAGGCGCCTCGCCTCCCGTTTGCAAATAAAAAATGCTATATTTAAAATCAGCGATTATGATCGTCTTTAAGACCCTGTTATCTACAACTTAAGGCTCTTCAACCGCAGCGCATTTATGATCACGGACAAAGAACTGAACGTCATGGCAAGCGCTGCAATAACGGGGCTGAGCAGCACTCCTGTGAAAGGATAGAGCACACCTGCGGCAATGGGGATGCCAAGTGCGTTATAGATAAAGGCAAACCACAGGTTTTGCCGAATGTTGCGCATCATGGCGCGGCTTAAATGAAAGGCTTTGACTATGCCCATCAAATCCCCTTTCACAAGGGTCACATCGGCACTTTCCATGGCAATGCCTGTCCCATTTCCCATGGCCAGCCCGACATCGGCTGCGGCCAAAGCAGGCGCATCGTTGATCCCGTCGCCGGCCATGGCTATCACAAAACCGGCTTTCATTTGTTGTTTCACAATTTCCAGTTTGCCTGCAGGCCCTAAGCCTGCCTGCACCTCATCTATTTTTAACTTTTTAGCCACTAAGGCGGCAGCTTTTGGATTATCCCCGGAGAGCATCATGATTTTTAGCTTATATTCATGCAGTTTTTGAATAGCTGGAGCAGCCGATTCTTTTATAGGATCGCTGACCGCAAATATCCCTTCCATCTTGTTGTCAATGGCTATCAAGACAACAGTTGACCCTAAGGGTACCAAACTTGCAGTCAGATCTTGCCCATTTGTCACATCGATGTTCTTTTCCTGTAAAAGGCTGATACTGCCTATGATGATCTTCCGATTTTCCACCTCTGCCTGTATTCCGCCTCCTGTCATGGACATAAAACGGTCCGCTTTGGGAATTGTCAGCTGTTTATCCGCGGCTGCCTGAATAATAGTGGCTGCAAGGGGATGTTCGCTATTTTGCTCGACAGAGGCTGCGATGCGGACCAGATCATTTTCGGAATATGTGCCGGTAGAAATAACCTGAACTAATTTGGGCTTGCCTTCAGTCAATGTGCCTGTTTTGTCTACGATCAATATATTGACTTGTTCGAGCTTTTCTAAGCTTTCTCCATTTTTGATTAAAATGCCATTCTCAGCCCCTTTTCCCATTCCGACAGTCATTGACATCGACGTAGCCAGCCCCAAAGCACAAGGACAGGCGATAATTAAAACAGCGATCGCGTTAATGAAGCCAAACCCGAACGATTCCCCAATGAGGCCCCAAAACAGCCATGTAAGAAAGGAAATAAAAATCACAACCGGAACAAAAACGGCTGAAATTTGGTCAGCAGCATGTTGGATGGGCGCCCTGCTTCTTTGCGCGTTTGCGACCATTTGCACAATTTTCGAAAGGAGAGTATCCCGTCCGACTTTCTCCGCACGCATGAGAAAACTTCCCTTCTGGTTGATCGTCCCCCCTATGACTGTAGCGCCAATCGACTTTTCAACGGGGAGCGGCTCCCCTGTCACCATCGACTCATCGACCGCGCTTTGCCCTTCAACGATCTTCCCGTCGACCGGCACATTGTCTCCCGGCCGGACATGCAGGATATCTCCCGCGCGGACAAAATGAATGGCCACTTCCATTTCTTTTCCATCACGCACAACAAAAGCCGATTTAGCAGACCTTCCCATCAAGGCTTTCAGCGCTTGACTCGTCCTTGTTGTCGCTTTTGATTCTAAAACCTGACCAATCAGAACAAGGACGGTAATCACTGCTGCCGATTCAAAATAGACGGGAACCTCCCCCTTTTGCGAAAAAATAAAAAATTCCGGAAAAAATAATACAGCGGCACTGTAAAGGTATGCAGCGCCAACCCCTATGGCAATCAAAGTGAACATGTTCAGGTGGCGATTTGCTATAGAATGATACGCCCTTTCAAAAAAAATGAGCCCGCACCAAAGCACCACCGGCGTAGTTAAAAAAAACTGAATCCAGGCGAACCATCCGGGAGAAAGAAATTGCCCCGCAAAAGGAATCATCGGCCCCATAGCAAGACCAACTACGAAGAGAGTAAGAACAATTGCGACCCACATACGTTTTATCAATTGGCGGTATTCAGGGTCGTTTACGACTGTATTCCCCTCCAATCTCATCCCGCAAATGGGGCAATTGCCGGGATGGTCCTGAACAATTTGGGGATGCATAGGACAGTGGTATTCGGTTAACCCGGAAGCGTCCTCTTCTCCTGCTCTGTCTTTCAAAAAACTTGCCGGATCTTTTTCAAATCGCCTTTGGCAATGGGGGCTGCAAAAGAAAAAAATTCTGCCTTGATAGTTACTTGTAAATGAACCGGAAGACACCTCCATACCACAGACGGGATCTATTTTTTCCGCATTTGCCATGTATACCCTTTCAATAAGTAAGCAAAAACTTTTTTAAACGTTATCTATAATAAATTCAACACAAAGGCACGAAGCCTCAAAGAAACAAAGAAATTTTGCCATCAGACCCTTTCTCCTTAGTGTCTTGGTAACTTTGTGCCTTCGTGTTGAATTAAAGTCTATACTTATGGGTAATAACCTTCGGGCAAGAACCTGGCACGAAAAAAACTTATTCACAATGTGTATACCCTTTCAAAATTTCTCGAGATATTCCACTTTTCCCGAATCGAGTTCGTAATATCCTCCGATAATCGTCACTTTTCCCTGCTCGACCAACTTACTGAGAAGAGGTTTTGAAGTTTTCAATTTTTTTGCGACAGCGACGATATTTGCCTTTGTTGCCTTCTCTAGGAGATTTCCTGAAGCTCCTTTAATGGACTCAATGGCTGGTTGAATCGCTGTAATGACCTCCTGTATATGGTTGTCAAATTTTTTACCATACAAAGCTGCACTCACAGCGCCGCAATTGGAATGGCCAAGGACCACTATGAGGTTTGCCCCAAGAATATTGACGCCATATTCAATGCTTCCAACCGCAAAGTCATCGACCACATTTCCGGCAATCCGGACCACAAATAGATCTCCCAATGCCTGATCAAAAACAATTTCAGGGGGAACCCTGGAGTCGGAACAAGCAATAATGACCGCAAAGGGTTTTTGCTCAGCAGAAACGGCTGTCCGTTTTGCCGTCCAATCCTCATGGCACACTGTTGTTGAATTCACATATCGCTGATTCCCCTGCATGAGCCTGTCTAATGGGGTAAGGGCTTTGGTGTTTTCTGCCGCAACCAACGGATTCAACAATCCGCAGCATGCCAGTGCATATATGCTTATTATTTGCTTCATAACATCTCCTTATTGAATGATTTGCCTCTTTCTAGCCGTCAGGGAGTATAAACATAGGAAAAGGAAAAGCTTGCCGGTTGAATATCCCCGGTATTAAATCCGCTGGCGGTTATCACAACAGTGAGCAAGGTGCCGGCAGTTACAGGTTGTGTGTTTACGATATTCTGAAATGACGCGGTCAGTGAAGTGCCGGCTGTCATTGTTAATGTTCCCGTGCTTGCGATAAGGGTCGTAGCGGTCCAACTCCCTAAGGGGCCGGAAGTTCCCAGTGTCGAAGGGGACTGATATACAGTAAAGGTGAAGTCTGGAGCGGCATTATTTCTGGCTGATATATCGACACGTGCCGTCAGGTTCGATATCGTACCGGTCACAGGAACCAGAAAAGTGTTTAAGAAGCTCGGTGGAGATGGATTTGTTGTTGCCGCGTTGAATGCTACAGAGGAGTTATCCCCGCTGTTAGCTGGAAAAAAAGCAAAAGTGGTCGGGGATGGATCTGACAAAGCCATACTGCCAAATACTGTCTGAGCATCGGTCGCGGCTGTCCCCGTTGCCCCGGTTGCCCCGGTTGCCCCGGTCGTCCCTGGTGTACCAGCGGCTCCAGTGGCTCCCGTTGCCCCTTTTAGCCCTCTGTCCCCTTTTTCTCCTCTTCGTCCGGTTGCCCCTGTTGGCCCTGTTGGCCCTGTGGGACCGCGCGGACCTCCAATTCTGACGCATATTTTTTCGTCCCTGCAACATCTGTCGTCCCTGCAACATCTGTCGTCTCTGCAATCCCGGTCGTCATCACAGTCTCTGTCGTTTCTGCAACATCCATCCCCCCGGGCGGCATGAAAACTAAACTCCAATGCATCTGGTTGGTTTTGCTGTGTTTGTGCTTGTAAAAATAATGGAGTTGCTATTAATAAAAATACGCCAGTCAAAAAACGCATAATAGATCCTTGGTTGAAAATTTTTATCATATTTTTTTTTAACATTGCGGTCAATCGGAGTTAAAATTGATTGCGGTCCAATAAAGGCACACCGATGCGGTTCATCGCCAAATCAAGGCTGCCCCAGACCATTCGCTGAAAGGCAGGCAAATGCTTGTAATAAACGGCTATGTACTCAATATACCCTGTTCCTCCACGCCATCTTTTAAACTCTGAGACCCCGGCGCTCATGTTAAAAACTAACTGCTTGTCTAATGCTTCCTTCATCGAAAGGGCTGTCAATATACGGAATAAACCATGCTTTACGGGAAGTGCCGTATCATACCCGATCAAGGGTGTGGCTAAAACGCCGTTGCGCTGGAACGAAACAATCACCCCGACGAGCAAGCCATTTTCTCCCCGTAAACCCTGGAAATTCAGCAGCTTTTTTTTATGGCACATTCTGATGAAATCCAAAGAGAATTTTGGGTTGCAATGAGAATATTTGTTTATATACAGAAGGTAATATAGCTCAAGGATCCTCTCATAGTCGTTTTCAGTAAATTCATCGTGAAAAATAATCTGGTAAGGCGTTTCCTCCAACAGCGCAAAATCCACCTGAGTCTGGCGCGTATTGGTAAAATCTTTACATTCCTTATCAAAGATGAATACCTTGCGGGCAGGAATCAGCCTGCACCCCTCGCTTTGCAACTCTTCCATTAATTTGCCATTTGTATGCCGGTTAAGGGAAGGAAACATAATAGCATGCTTTGAAAAACTTGTTGTAAAATAATCAAGGACATCTTTTATAGAAATACCATCCAAATAAGGATAAAGATTTGTCGATAGCAACCAGTTATTGATGCATGCCGCCCGATTGATGTTTCCAAGTTTTAAAAATCTTCCATAAACTTTTAAAAAACAGGATAACATTTTCTCCAGGTAAGGGCTTTGTAAAAATCGAAGCTCCTCACTTGCGTAGGTGACATATCGGGTAAAAGGCGAGCATACATAAGTATTATCATATTCTGCATTGTTGACAGTAACGGGAAGCACACATTCTTTACATTTTAAAAGTGACAATTCGGTTTTGACATTGCTGACATATTTTTCCGAATTTGCCGTAAGCAAAGGCAAAAGAAAGTCCCTCTCATACCCGGCTTCTACAGGCCATTGAAGACTTTCATAGTTCGTCCGGTCATATAACTCTAAAACATTGCATGGGTTATGCATATCACCTGCTTAACATTCAAACTATTCGTTTTATAAGATTTGTATGGTTATAAATCAATGGGTGAGAGAAAAAATGCAAAATTATTGTTTACTTTCAGGTTACTTACTATAAGTAATTTCCGGAACGATCATATCATAATCAAGGCCGTCCAAGGATATGGGAACCCTTCTTTCGCGGTAATCCAAATCGGGATTTGTGATGACCTTATCAAAAAACAGGGAGTTTTCATAAAGCGATGTGCCATTGTAAACAAAAAAGGAAAAACGCCCTCCCCTCTCCAAATGGCTTTTCAGGCATTCTTCCAGGCATGAGATTTTGGGATCATCTTTTTTTTCAAAAGATACCAGGGGATTCTTTACAGGGGGTTGATGGATCAAGTGATGTTTTTCGAAAATCATATCATATTGACTTTGCGTGATGTTTTTATTTTGTAATAACTTTTGAAAGAACGGCGGAAGCATGGGTAAGTGATATTGACCCGTTCTTTGGATAAACTCTTCGATCACTTCATCTGAATAACTGATACCCGTTCTCGACATCTGCTCTTCTATTTGCCTTAAAACATCTTTAATCTCATTTGAGGCGCTTTCTGTCTCGACCGCAAACAAATACCTCTCAAGAGTGCTGTCATCTTCAGCGGTTTGTTCGTGAAAAATAATCAGATCAAAAATCCCTAGTTTGGACAATGCTTTGGACCAGTGTTCATCGGATAAAAAGATCGTTAACCGGCTTTCTGCAAATTCAGCCGCCTCCTTAAACTTTTCAGGATCCGATTCGATAATCACATGCATGGAGACGGGATATTGTTGAATATATTCGGCAGTTACTCTTGGTTTAAATCCAATCTCCAACACTCTTCCTGCAGGTTTTAATTCTTCCACAAGAACTTTAGCATAAAGTTTTTGCCATTGGAGTATTTTTTCCGTTTTTAACTGATTGAATTCCTGATTCATAAAATTTCTCTCAATTTATTTTTTAAATCTACATTTAAACGATTTGGATTAATCATCAATTTGAATACAAAGGAAATACGCCATGTATGAATATTGTCAGGGATATTTGATTTCTCGATACTGTGTAATATATCACCTTCAAATATACATATGCGCATGTGTTGGCAATTTAAACGTTTGGCAACCTCTCCGGAATTTTCGCAAAATATGGTACCAAGGCCAAATTCAGGGCAGAAATTATCTTCTGTCACATAAAGCATGGCAGACACAAGTAAAGGCTTGCCTGCCTCTCCATTGATAAAATTGGACGGATGATATTTTTTTTCTTCCGAAGAAAGAATCGGTATGGCAAAGGGAAGCCCTTTTACGGGGTCGTAATCGGTATGCTTTCCTGTGTTCATGCTTTCACTAGAGCAACGCTCTAAACGATTTGTCGCAAAGGCTGAGGCGCATAATTTCGCATCGCAAAGGTCCCAGGGGAGCGTGCTGACCTTGGCATCCAATTTACTTCCAATTAAACCAAACAGTCCGTACAACTCTTCGATCGCTTGAGGCGGTTTTGCGAAAAACTCCCACTTCTCCTGATTGTTCATCGATTGTGCCGGTGATTCCCCCTTTTCTTTTCCTTCCAAAGAACCATAACTCTTGCGGCTAAATGAGGCGTTGCGGGAAATCTCCCGCATCTGATCGCTGATTTTTTCCGAAAAATATCCGTCAATGGAATACACATCCTTTCCATCAATGGAGTCAATCTGTATCTTTGCCTGAGCGAGTTGCCGCTCGGCATTTTCACCTTTCTGCGGCTCAAAATGAAACACAAGTAAACTTGTGCCCGGGGTGTCATATTTAGGATTTGTCAGAGTCACATAATCTTTTTCTTTTTTTATCATAACTTAAAATTACCACTGTCTCAACATGGGTTGTTTGCGGGAACATATCATATATCTCAATACTATCGACATGATAATTTTTATCACACAATAATTTGAGATCCCGCCCAAGTGTTGGAGGCATACACGAGATATACACTAACTTCTCCGGTGGATACGAAAGCAAGCTTTGAGTAACTTTGGCAGAGATCCCTTCTCTTGGGGGGTTGATCACAACCAATGACGGCTTTTCTTTTAAGTGAGTAAGCAACTTATGCTCCGCATCCTCTTTTAAAAACTGTACGTTCCCAATCCCATTTTCTTTAGCGTTGCGTGTAGCAAATTGAACGGCTGCATCATTCAATTCTACTCCAACCGTATTAAACCCATGTTTTCCGAGTAATAAGGAAAAAACACCGACACCGCAATAAAGGTCCAAAGCTAGTCCCCTTTTCAAATCTTTAATATGTGATGTAAGCGAATGATAGATATTCAAGCTTTGCTCGGGGTGATTTTGAACAAAGGCCTTTGGAGAAAAATGAAACGATAAGTCATCGATGGTAAAAGAAGATTCGATTTGTCCATATTGCAATGACTGTCGAGGGGAGGTAGCTAAAATCCCTTTGATAAACGGGTATTCAGCAACTAACGGTTTTAAAATCAGGCTGGCATTCTTTGGCATTGTCCTAAAATGAAAATGGAGGATATAACGCTCATCCATTTCTTTGAGTATAGAGACTTTTCCTTCAGCCTGCCCTTCGTTCGATAACTTACGGGACAGACTCGACACCAATGGAAGCACAGGATCATCTGCTTTTGTAAAAATTTGACATTGGGTAACTTCTACAAGAGATTTTTGATCATCTGCAATGTAGCCAGCTTTGAATGTATTTTCATGCGCTTTTAGAGTCAATGAGATGCGCCGTCTATAGTTCCAGATACTCTTTGCCGGGGTGACATCCGGAATAACTGCATAAGAAATCCCCGCTTGCCTTTTGATTGCATCTTCGACCCAATTTCGTTTATAGTTCATTTGTGTAGGGTAGGTCACATGCTGCAACTGACACCCCCCGCATTTACCATAATAGGGGCATAAGGGGATAGTTCTGCCATTACCGGGATGGACCACTTCCACAAGTTCTGCCATTGAGAAATTCTTCTTGACCTTTGTCGGCAAATAACGTATATCATCTCCAATTGCAGTATAGGGGACAAACGTAACAAGACCGTTTTGACGGGTGATTCCTAACCCCCCAAATGCCATTGCATCGATTTTTCCACGGTATTGTATAGAATGAGACGCAACTTTATTATCTTCTGTCATTTCATACTCCTGAATGTAACTGTTTTCTTTCCTCTTGTATTGTCCGGAACGATTCCCTATGAACGAGATCCCCATATTGAAGAATCATTTTGGGATAGCATCGTCGATGATCTCCTCCCTGAAGATTCGGAAGAAAAGAAAATTCTCGACCAGATCTTCAGCAAGAGACGGGTTTTGGATTCTAGAAAATCGATGCAAAAATCTGGTTTTATTGTCTTAAGCGCCCCTGAACGACCTGTGATCATTGCCACACATGAGAAACTTAAAGGATATATCATCAAGGCATATTTAGATAGCTATTCCATCGATGCAGGAATGAAATTTAAAAGACGAATCGACGGGGCGAGGCTAATCCAGCGTTCTATCGAAGCGCATGGATATGAAGATCTCATGAAAACACCTGGAAAATGGCTGTATGCACTTCCTGTCGATTCGAAATCGACAGACGACGCACCCCGCCATTATTTCATCATTCTTTGCGAAAAACTCGATATTTTAAACGATGAAAAAAATGAAATTGCCTATAAAAAACAAATGAACAAGCCTCTTTTAGAGGCTCTGTTCACGATTCTCACTGAAAATGTATTAATCGACTCGACATACATTGACAATGTCCCTTTTTGCAAAGATGGCAGGCTTGCCTTTATCGACACGGAGCATTTTAACGTCACGGACAGGCCCCTTAAGCTTCATCATCTGCAGAGTAAACTGTCCTCCAAATTACAAACCTATTGGATGGAGCTGATCGAGGGACATTGAATTACGAAGCAATTATTGTAAATCTTTTCTCAACAGATCGCTTATCATCAAAAGAACAGGGTAGCTTCATAATGATCTCGCCCTCTCCAGCTTCAGTTGGTTTAAAGACATATCCATAAGTATGTCCTGAACCCTCGGGGGGAAAGTCTTCGCCTTGGTGATCAGGGCTGCTATAGTTTTTCTCTTTCATAATTGTAATAAAAGCTGGGCTCTGAATAATCTCCCATGGACGATGTCCAGTACTTGCGGAATGGCTAAGCTCTATAGAAAAAGGTTCGTTAACAGACACTCGTATTTTGCTGCCGGCAGCTCCTTCCATCAATACGGTTTTACAAAAATTCTCCGCTTCTTTAATTGGAGAATTACTAAATGCTTTCTTATGCTTTTGGCCAACATTATGGCCAATTACTAACTCCTTTCCATTGATCTCGACACGATCAAAAAGAGGCATATTACTCCCTCTAGAATATAATTGGTTTTTAAAGTAAGCTGCTACAGCTTTAAGAACTTGTTCATTTTCCGGAGCAATCTGCACAACTGCAGTATCAGAACGATACTTTGCCAGGCAAGTTGCAGGGCCTGGTGATGGAATTCCCTGGCATTTCATTATTATTTCAATAGACACGCCTAAATCATCCAATTTAATCGTTATTGATTTTTCTACCAGCCTGGTGGAAAGAGATACATTTTCCAGGGAATCATGTAATTTCTTTAATTGTGCAGATAAGTTATCGACTAAATCTTTTGGAGCGTCTTGTATATTCACATCCAGCTTAAGGTTATTTTTTTTATCTTCAATAACTTCTGTTTTTTTAAATTTTGATTTAAAAGTAGTAAAAACTGCCTCAATATCCCCATCTTTTAACTGCATTTGAACTGATTTTTCCTTTTTCAATCGATCTCGCAGTTCACTTCTTGCCGCTTTGCTGACGATTGACAAAATAGCATATGCTATAACAGAAATTACTTGTTCTATACGTCCAATGGTATGTTTGGCGATAATGCTTTTAGTAGCACTGTCATAATTAAAACAACACTTTTGTTTAGCATGTTGCTTTTCATAGTCCTGAAGTCTAGTTGTAAGCGCTTGGCTATTGGATGCCCGATAAATACTCATAGAAACCCCTAATTATAATATTTTTAATTTCGAAAACTTTATAAGCGATTGTATCACTATCTTGATTCTTCTTTAAATTTCTCTATTTCTTCTCTTTGCGCTTCAGTCAATGCACCGAAGTGCATGTCTCTAAGATGTGGGTAAATCGCCTGTAGATTAGCACCGCAAACCACTTGAAGTCGAGCTTGCTGCTCTGCAGATATCTCACTGTCTCCAAAAAGATGATGGATGACCGATTTTTCAGTAAAGTCCATTTCGGCACGTTGCATCAGTTCTACAAATTGAAGTTTTTTAACATGTGTTGGCTTAATCAAGTCCCATTGATCAAAATTTGGAAGCACCATATAGAAAGCAACATTAGACAAAAACTCCTGTTCTCCCTTTTCCAACCCCTCATAAACTTCAAACTTTATCCTTTCTTTTTCTTGGCTCTCAGTCATCACCTTTAAATGCATGATCCGTAATTGGTCCTTGATCGCTTTTAAATTATTACCGGAAACTTTTTGAAGCCTATTTTGCTGCCGCTCAGATATTACCGGATATCCAAAGAGATGATCGATGATCAAACTTTGAAAATCTCCCACTTGTTTTCTGGCCATTGCCATCACTGCGGTAAAATCGATTTTCTCGATGTCTGCCGGCTCAAACGCATCCCATTGATCAAAGTTTGCATCCACCATACAGGAATAAAGGGTATGTAAAGACTCCCGGTCCCCCTTTTGCAGAAGGGATGCAACTTGCTCTTTAGAGGTTATTTTAGAAGCCAATTCGAGTTGTCCTGTCGAATTTATCGGCTTTAAAACAACCGGAGCTGATGGAATGCTCTCTTGTTTACATCCTTCTGTTTTCACTGGCTTGGCTTCACTTGTGCCAACTGAAGAACCTGTTTGGGAAGACTTTCCTGAAGACTCACCTGATTTGGATTTAGATTTAGATAAAAATTTGTCTAAAATGGCTTGAACAGTTAAGTCACACCCAGGTTTTAATTGTATTTGAACCGCTTCTTCTTTTTTTATGCGATCTCGCAATTCGCCCTTCAATTTTTCACTGCGGCCCAATGTGAAGAAATTCAAAATAGCATACCCAATGACAGAGACAATTTGCTCAAGACGGGAAATTTTATTTCTGGCAATAATGCTTTTAGATTCAATATCAGAGGTTAGACCCCATTTTCTTTTGTTAAATTCCTGAAGTTTATCTGTCAGATCGTGACTACAGGATGCCTGATAGGCGCGCATATAAAGACGCATAATACTCCCGTTTATTATATACCGAAAGGACCTTGTTGCATAATTCCAAATAGATACAAGTCTTTGGTAACTAATTAATTACCACAGAGAACACAGAAAGCACAGAGAATAGATAAAAAATTGACATGTCTCCTTACCATTGTTTAAACCACATTCTAATTTTCTACTCCCTCTCTATGTTCTCTGTGATCTCTGTGGTAGATAATTGACTTTAAATAACTTAGGTTAATAAAGCATTTATGCAACAAGGCCTACCGATTACCTCTTCAAGTCACTGGACAGCATTTTCCGCTTTTAATACCTGTAAAAAAGCTTTCGTTTCTACGATCACAACAGATGCTAAGCAACAGATGCCGATCAAATTGGGAAATGCCATCAGGCCGTTGCAGATGTCGGAAATTTTCCAGACGATGTCCAGCTCCAAAACGGCTCCCGGAATAATGATCAGGGTGAATAACGCGCGATAATAAGGAATCGATTTGATCCCCAATAAATATTCGACACACTTTTCCCCATAATAGGCCCAACCGAGCAAAGTGGTAAAGGCAAATAGAACGATCCCAATGGTGACAACATAGCCGCCCCAGGAAAATACAGAATTAAACGCATTGAGTGTCAATGTAGCTCCATTGATTAATTTTCCTGTCTCTCCCACGCTACCCACTACATCGGTCACACCGAGCACTAAAGCGGTGGCGCCGCACATAATGATTGTAGCTAAAAAACATCCTGTCATGGAAACGAGAGCTTGCCTTCCCGGAAGATCTGTTTTTGCAGCAGCAGCAGCAATCGATGCAGTTCCTAAACCAGCTTCGCTCGACATAAGACCCCGGCTGATCCCCACCTGAATCCCCAGCATGACACCGGCTCCCAAAAATCCGCCAAATGCCGCCTGACCACTGAAAGCCGATGAAAAAATCATAGAAAAGGCATGTGGGATATATTCAAAGCGGGCGATCAAAATGACTAAAGCCCCTGCAATGTAAAAAATTCCCATGAACGGCACTAAATAACTCGCTACTTTTCCAATGCTTTGAATTCCTCCCAGAATGGTCAAACCGGTCAATAGAGCAATAATGATCCCAGTCCACCAGGGACTAATGGAGAACATGCTTTGCATCACATCGGCAACGGAATTTGCCTGAAGCATATTTCCCCCGCCAAAAGCGCCGATTGCACCGAAAAAGGCAAAGCATATCGCCAGCCACTTCCATCCAAGACCTTTTTCAATAAAATACATCGGGCCGCCGCACATCTCCCCGTTGGCATCCACCGTCCGGTATTTAACGGCCAGTATCGCTTCGGCGTATTTGATGGCCATTCCAACCAGTGCTGTCACCCACATCCAAAAAATTGCGCCAAAACCACCTACAGTGACCGCCGTTGCCACACCGGCAATATTACCGATCCCGATTGTTGCCGCAAGTGCTGTCATAAGAGAGGCAAAGTGACTGATATCTCCTTTTCCCTCGCCAATATGCTGTCTTCCAAAAGCTAATTTGAGCGCATAGGGAAGATAGCGAATCTGCAATCCTTTTAATGCAATGGTGAGATAAATACCGATGGCCATGATAAGAATGAGCAGCACAGGTCCCCAGACCCAGGCGTAGATCCTATCTAAACCAGATAAGAGAAGATGATAAAAGTCCATAGTAATGATCACCTGTTATTTTAGTTTTGAGACCGACATTCTTCTTTCTGAATAATATTGAGGAAAGAATTTGTTTCAGAAATAATTACATTTTTTAGCCCAAGCAATGCAATTAAATTCGGAATAGCCATGAGACCATTCATAATATCTGCAGCAAGCCAGGCAAGTTCCATCTTAATTGCAGCCCCGGGGATCACGATCAAGGTAAACAGGCAGCGGTACAAAAGGACTGAACGTGTCCCAAATAAGTACTCAAAGCACTTTTCTCCATAATACCCCCAGGCGATCACTGTGGAAAACGCAAACAGGATCAGACCGACAGACACGATATATGCGCCGCCTGGCAGAGCGCTATTGAAAGATTCCAATATCAGGCTGGCGCCGTTAAGCAATTTGCCGGAAGATGTGGTTGTTCCGATGAGATCTGTCAAAGCTAACACGAGTCCGGTGATCGTACACACGATAACTGTGGAAATTAAGGCCCCTGTCATCGTAATCATGGCCTGTCTTCCGGGATTATCGGTCCTTGCGGCTGCTGCGGCAATGGAAGAAATGCCAAGTCCCGCTTCGTTTGTAAAAATACTTCGGGAGACACCGATTTGTATCGACATCATGACCGTCGTTCCAACAAAACCGCCTATGGCTGCCCTTCCATGAAAAGCCTCTGAAATAATGCGCATAAATGCTTCTGGAACTCTGTCGATATGCATAGCAATGACAAGTAAACCGGCCGTCAGATAAAACAAGGCCATGACAGGAACGAGAACGCCGGCAACATGACCAATGCTTTTCACCCCTCCCAGGATGACCATTCCTGTTAAAATAGATAAGACAATCCCTGTAATCCATGGGTCAACGACAAAGATGTGATTGACGGCCTCGGCAATCGAATTTACCTGGACAAGATTGCCGGTCCCAATCGCGGCAATAGCCCCAAAAATCGCAAAGACCACTGCCATCCATTTCCACTTTAAACCAATTTCAATGTACTGCATGGGACCGCCCATCATCTCACCCTTATCATCTACGACCCTATATTGGCCGGCCAGAAGCGATTCGGCATATTTTGTTGCCATACTGAAAAAGGCCATAATCCACATCCAGAACAAAGATCCTAATCCCCCTAGCATAATCCCTGTCGTTACACCGACAATGGATCCGGTGCCAATGGCTCCGGCAAGAGAGGTCATAAATGCTTCAAAGGGACTGATATCTCCTTTTGCATCGATCTTCGATGAACTGAAGATTGCTTTAAATGCATACCACAGATAACGAAATTGCATTCCCTTCAATAAAAATGTCAGATAAACGCCCGTTCCCAATAACAGAACTAAAAGCGGCGGGCCCCATACAAAATTTTTTATTTGTGTAAATATCAGCTCTAATTCTTCCATGGCTCTCCCCTTAAATCGCTTCTAAAACAATGTTTAATAGTTTATTGGGAACAAAAACTGTTTTTGCAATTTTTTGCCCGTCGAGAAGACGCACAATGCTTGGAATTGCTTGCGCGGCTGTCAAAATTTGCAGTTCGGACTGATCCTTCGGCAGATCAAAACGTCCGCGAAGCTTGCCATTGACCTGCACGACATATGTCGTCATCTCATCATAGAGAAATTCTTGCCTGATAGCAGGATAAGGATGAGTGGCTAATGGTTCTTTCATCCCAAGCAGTTCCCATACTTCCTCCGCTAAATGAGGTGCAAACGGCATCAATGCCTGTGTGACCATTTTTAATACCGAACGAGGATAATATGGCAGTTTTGTAAAATCATTCATGAACTCCATCATTTTAGCGATGGCTGTATTAAACTGCAGGCTTTCGATATCTTTTTCTACAGCAGCAATCAAACGATAGCCCAATCTGGAGGCTTCCGGTGAATCTTCATCTGAAACTTTTCCTGAAAATAGTAAATCGTAGAACCTTGTAAGGAATCTGCGGCAGCCATTTACTGCATCGGTATTCCAAATTTTTTCTTTTTCCAAAGGTCCCATAAACATTTCATAAAGACGTAACGCATCGGCGCCAAATTCTTCTATAATATCGTCAGGAGTAATCCCATTTAATTTTGATTTGGACATTTTTTCAATCTGATGACGCAATTCCTCTCCGGTCGCTTTGTAATAATAGGTGCCATTTTTCTCTTGCACATCTTCGGGATCGACATAAGCCCCGCCAGTTTTTTGAAAGGACCTCGCGACGATCAAACCTTGATTGCGAAGAGTTTGAAACGGCTCGATAGTAGAGACAAGCCCGCAATCAAATAAGACTTTATGCCAAAATCTGGCATACATCAGATGCAAGACGGCATGTTCTACCCCGCCCACATAAAGATCGACAGGAAGCCAGTATTTTTCCGCATCAGGGCTCCATGCTGCATTCTCATTATGAGGGTCGCAAAAGCGAAGATAGTACCAGCAAGAACCTGCCCATTGAGGCATCGTATTGGTTTCACGCCATCCCTTTTTACCCGTTTTTGAATCGATGATCTCCACCCATTTGCGATCTCGTGCAAGAGGGCTATTTCCATCTCCTGTTGGTTTGAAATCGCTCATTTCAGGAGGGGTCAAAGGAAGCTCATCTACGCCTAAAACGCGTTTGGACCCATCTTCATAATGGATGATGGGAAAAGGCTCAGCCCAGTAACGCTGCCGCGAAAACAACCAGTCGCGCAATTTATAGGTAACAGCTTTTTTACCACATCCTTCGCGCTCAAGCCATTGGACAATTTTATCTTTTGCTTCAGAAAAGGTCAGCCCGTGCAAAGATAGCCCCAAATTCTCACTATTAATGTATTCTCCCCCTTCTATGTCCTGCCAACATTTTTTTCCGGCAAGTACCTCATTTATACTCCCTTTATCGGTTTGTGGTTTGATGACGGGGATGATGGGCAAATTAAAGCAGGCAGCGAATGCAAAATCGCGTTCATCGTGAGCGGGAACAGCCATGATGGCGCCTGTCCCGTAATTCATCAATACATAATCGGCTATCCATATAGGAATAGGCTTATTTGTGACCGGATTGATCGCATAGGCGCCGGTAAACACTCCGGTCTTTTCCTGATTCAGTTCTGTGCGGAAAAGGTCGCTCTCCAATGCTGTTTTTTCCTGATATGATTCTACTTTTTTGCTTTGTTCTGATGTTGTATGTTTTTTGACCAAAGGATGTTCAGGAGCTAGCACTAAAAAGGAGGCTCCGAATAAAGTATCGGGACGGGTTGTAAAGACAGAAATGCTGTCATTTGAACCTTGAACAGAAAAAGAAACGTAAGCCCCTTCGCTTTTCCCGATCCAATTGATTTGCAAACGCTTTAAACTGTCCGGCCAATCGACCAGATCCAGATCATCGATCAACCTTTCGGCATAAGCGGTAATTTTTAAGATCCATTGTCTTAATGGACGCCTCTCTACCGGATAGCCCCCCTCTTTCGTTTTTCCCTCTTCCACTTCTTCGTTAGATAGAACAGTTCCCAAAGCCGGACAAAAGTTCACCACGGCCTCGGCTTCATATGCTAAGCCTTTTTCATACAACTTAGTAAAAATCCACTGGGTCCATTTATAATAAGTGGAGTCGCTTGTAGCAAGCTCGCGGTCCCAATCATAGCTAAATCCTAAAGATTGCAGTTGGCGGCGGAATGTATCGATGTTTCTTTCGGTGGAAATGGCAGGATGCGTTCCGGTTCTGACGGCATATTGTTCTGCCGGAAGCCCGAAGCTGTCCCAGCCCATCGGGTGAAGGACATTGAACCCTTTTTGTCTCTTATGGCGGGCGACGATATCGGTAGCGGTATATCCTTCCACATGTCCGACATGGAGGCCCGATCCCGAAGGATAGGGAAACATGTCCAGTACATAATACTTTGGCTTGGAATGATCGATGCCGACTTTAAAAGTCTTGTTGGTCAGCCAATGCTTTTGCCATTTTCTCTCAATTGCCTTGTGATCATATTTCATAATTAAAGTTTTTTTTGATATAAATTTTTATTGGCGCCCGATAATCGACCATGATAACAAAAGAGACAAATATTTTTCCAGTACATATTAAAAATGAAGAATTGGTTTCGTGCCCGTGAGCGTGCCCGTGCCCGTGCCCGCATCTATTAGACCTCTTTCGAAAAAATTTTAACGCAAAGGAACAAAAAGACGCAATGGCGCAAAGATTATTAGTTACGAGCGGTATATACACAAACAACTTCAAGAGTTGGTTTTTTGCGTCGTCGCCTGCCGACGAATTTGAAACCTGCCTGCATCGCTCAACCTATTCAGGTTGAGCTGCTTCGGCAGCGGCTCAGCCTGGTTCAAATTCGAGGCGGCTCCTCGCAAAATTCCCAACTTTTGAAGTTGTTTGTGTATATTCTAATAAAAGATCGATAAATTCAAAAAACTGCCGCTCTTCTTTAACATCGGCTTGCGACAAAATCTTAGCTTGCCTGACAGCTACCAGATCATCATCCGGTAAAATCACAATTGTTTATTCTCTGTTATAAACATTTTCTTGTATATTTTATTGTAAAATAGTTATTAGTGTGATATAACTTACTATAAAATTATAAATGAGGGCAATATGAGTTTAAAAGTGTCAAACAATAATCAAAACATAACTCTTCCGGAAATTTTGAACAAACACGGTCAAAAGCAAACAAGATTTAAAGTGTTAAAGTCGATCGAAGAAATTACTGGCGTGGCACTATCAGCCTTTCCAAAGATAGTATTTGGAACTGCCTTTACCGCAGGAGTCGTCGGAGCTTTTGTTTGGCCTGCTGTTATTCTAAGCATCTACGGCAAAACACCCTTTTGGAAGATCATGGGACTCTCATGCGCAGCGGGTGCTGTCACGCCGCTTGCCGCCGTTGCAGCAGTTGCGGCAATTGCTTTGGTTGTTTTCGCAATAAATTATGCTGTAAGAAAAATGACAGATGTTAACAAGGTTTTTGAATCGTTCGATCGCCTACAAAATAAATTAACATATTTAAGCGAGATTGGACTGCATAAGGATGTGATCACAGCCATTTATAATCACAAGGAAAAGTTTAATGCGAAAAGACAAGAAGCTCAAGGTAAGACCGCTTCGGTTAAAACTCAAAAGGAAGAATCCAAAACGAAATACAACGATTTAACCAAACAGACAAAGCTCAGCCAACAACAAAAGATGAAAGAGCAGGAAACTCTATTAAGAAGTAAGTCTATCACTGGCTCTGAATTCATTAAACAAAAAGCCAAAATTCAAGTAGAGACTGGTGAACTACTGAAAACACAATTGAATGAATATCAAAGTGAAATGGGTGAATTACAAAAACAAATAAATCAAATTTATCATGAATTTAACACTTATGAAAAAACTGTTCTTCAGGATATCGAAAAGATATTCAATGATTCCCTGAAAACCAGTTACGAAGAATACCAAACGGCACAGTTAGTAAAAAATCCCAATGCTGTGGCGGGAAAAAATTATACCAGCCAGGAAAAGTTTGAGCAACGGGAAAGAGAAAAGTATATATTTACACCGCGTACTTCCACATCCAGTGGCCGTGGCTGGGGAGGCCACCAGGTTAACAATGCTGCCACCAGAGGTCTTTCCAGAGTTATGTTTGGTTTCGTGAAATAGAAAGAGCTTTAAACGACAATAGGGACCATAAAGACAATAAGGACACCAATTACGAACACTAACGACATTTAAGGATTGGTCGTTAATGTCCTTAATTGGTGTCCTTATTGTCTTTATGGTCCTTTATCCCTTCTTATCTATCTTCCCTATACTGTCCGTTCAAATACCAATCGGGGAGAAGGTCCCTGGGGATTCCCCCCAAATAAACAGGAGCATTATTATTGTCTCGCAATGCGTCGTTAAGCACCTTTTGCGTACTAGTTTGATAAAGTTTTCTCGTCGTATCGATATGGTCCCTTTCCTTCTCTGTAAGCTTCGCTTTTTTCATTTCCGCAATCCGGCAATCGAACAGCGACCGGATAAATTGTAACAGCGGAGAAGTGGCTTCGCGAGGATTATTAGAAACATTCCAGCCTTGCACTCTGACCGGCAACTCCTTAAGAGCAAGTGCCAAAATTGGTGATATCCATCACGAAAAAGATACTTGACTGTCATTTGGATATTATTTAAGATCGCTTCTCTTAAGTTTATAAACGTTATGTTAAAAAAAAAATTATGATGATAGAAGGACATAAAATGAAACAGTTTTTAATGATTATATTGCTCTCGGTTACTTCGCTGATCTATTCTAAGGAAAATTCTTTGAATGAGTATTGCCTTAGTGGATTGAAATATTTCGAAGATAAACAATATGCAGAGGCCAAAGAAATGTTTACTGCTGCTATCAATAACATGTCGAATGACGAGCGCCAACAAAATACTGATGTATTGTTTCACATGGCTTCCACAAATTATCTACTTGGAGATTATGATAATGTCTTAACACAAGCTGAAGAATTAATTTCATGTCCTTACTTATCAGATCAGGAGAAGCTTCAGTGTGGCAATCTCATTGTTTCTTCGTTTTGGAAAAAGGGAATGGAAGAAAAGGCCATTGAAGCATATTTCAACTATATTGCCAGTAGCCCAATAGCTCCAAAATGTCTATTTGAAGAAAATAAAATAATTGTAAAAAATGCTCCCCAATGTGAAGAATGTAAGAAATCAGCCGTACCTTTTCTTATTAATAAATTCTGTGAAAAAGAAGAGGATTTTCAGGAATATGGTAATATTTGGGTTATACGTCTCACAAAAAAATGTGATTGCTTTAACAAAGAATCTCATAGGGACCAAAATGCTAGACTAAAGGATGGTACAAAGCGAACACCAGAAGTGATTAGGGCTTGCTGCAATACTTGTAGCACCTTGGCTGTTAGTGCTGGCGTAGCATGTGGGCGCATTCTACATTTTGGATGCCGCACGTTTTGTCTTTTGTTCGTAGAGACGTGCAGGCAGGTGTGTGAAGGATGTTGCTATCATGGAGGTGTAGAAGAAAAATGTTGGGAAAATTTCTCATTTTGGAAAGACGATTTCCAACGTCAAAATCCAGATTGTACTATCCCAATGATATAAGGAAAAAATGATGAAAAAGATCCTTCCAATGACTGTATGTGGTTTAGTTATAGCTTCTTTCTGGTTTGTTGAAAATTATTTAGGAAAGAATGCATATCATTTTTATTTTGTTTTTGTTTTTGTTCTCTTATTTTCTATTACCATTTTATTATGGTGGAAAAACAAAAAAAATAAATTTGGCTAACTTTGCTCATCTTTTTAGATGGCTCTTAGACGGCTCAAATCCGCAAGGAAAAAGACTATAGGGACCATAAAAACAATAAGGACACCAATTAAGGACACTAACGACATTTAAGGATTGGTCGTTAATGTTCGTAATTGGTGTCCTTATTGTCTTTATGGTCCTTTTTCTGTTTTTATCTATCTTTCCTATACTGTCCGTTCAAATACCAATCGGGGAGAAGATCCCGGGGGATTCCCCCCAAGGAAACGGGGGCATTCTTTTTCTCGCGCAATGCATCTGCAAGCACCCTTTGCGTACTTGTTTGATAAAGGTTTCTTAGCGTATCGATATACTCCCTTTCCTTCTCTGTAAGAGGCGCTTTTTTCATTTCCGCAATCCGGCACTCGAACAGCGACTGGATAAATTGTAAAAGGGAAGAAGTGGCTTCGCGAGGATTATTAGAAACGTTCCAGCCTTGCACTTTGACCGGCAATTCCTCAAGAGCAAGGGGCCAATTACTACTTTTAAATTGACGGTAAATGGTATCGACGACAAAGGCAAGGGCATCTCTTTGCCTGTCATTTTCTTTGCCTAGATCGATAACCATTTGAGGGATTTTATTTACAGCAGCGACCAAATCAATAAAGGCTTTTATTTGAAATTGGGTCGGATCTGCCACTGACTTGAGAATATTTGGCATCTTTAAGCTCCTATGGTTAACATCTCATCACGATTAATTAACGCATCCTTGCCGCGCATGAACTCATATTCTTTTTTAGACATGAGGACAATCGCGACAACTCCTTTAATTTTATCCAGATCCTTATCATCCAGATTTTGTTTAGAGGCCAGGGCCGTCAAAACTTCAAGTTCCTTAGTTATCCCGGTATTTACCGCTCTTTTACCGGGAACAGGAAAAACCGGCAGTAAATGCTCCAAGACAAATGCAGAGAACGGAGGCAATTTATCTCTTTTATAACTTTCTGTCCAATTTTCGAGACTTTGAATCACTTCGCCCCTTTCTGAGAGCAGTTTTTTCTGGCTATCAAAGACTTCGTGGATCTGCATGAGCGCAAGCCGCAAACTTGCCTCTAACCCCCTGCTCTGTTCTTCAGCAGGGGTTTTAACCAACCTTCCCAGCAATTTAAATCTTGCTACACCAGAAGAAATAATTGTATCTTTTTGCGGATCTTCCCTATTGATACCTTCTGAAATCGTTTGCAGCTGAAGGTGTAAATCTTTCATATCGCCGCCAAATTCTTCCACAAGCTTTTTAAATGACCCTTGGGCCTGATCCTCTCCAAATAAATCTTTTAACACACCATAAGCGATCGAAATCCCAATATTGACCTGAGGCAGGTAGTCAGGGGCGCCCGCATCGGTTTTTCCTGCATTTCGCACCGCTTCAATCCCGGCTAATACAGCGCCGTATTGCCCAAGAGTGATTTTTGCCGTAAACGCATTGAACTGCTGCCTGATTGCCTGATCAAACAACTCCCGTTTTTCCTGTGGAATATCATAATCCTGCATCATGCGGTATAATTCGCTCTCTGTATTCATAAAAACATCGTACGCCATTTTATCCAGAGGATTAGTTTCATCATATCCGGTCCATTTTCCATTTGCAATATCACCCCCCAGTTTTTTTTGGTATTGAGGAAAAAGAACGAGAAAGCTTTTTAACCTGGCAAGAGCAACTATGGCTCTTGGCTGTTCCCAAAATTCCTGCGTTTTGCGATCATAAGTCACAGCACAGGCATCGGAAATAGACGTTGCTGCCCTGATCATATTTGGATGAATCCCATTTTCTTCTTCGCGTGCTGTTAAATCGGGATAAACGATGGCGTGGTACAACACAGATCTGTGAAGGGCTTTGTAAGAGCTCTCATCCAGATAATGAATAAAGTACTCGCGGTTGCATTCGATCATTTTAGCCCCGATAAAGGGATGGTCCTTGCAACAGTCGAAATTAGTTGAGCTAAGCCCGACCGTATACCCGATATCGTGATAAAAATGGGTCAGCATTTCAATCAATTGATCTTTGCTGCTGAAGTCTTCCCCTTTCCTCATCCCTTTATGAAGAGCTAACGATCCTAAAATATTGTGGTGTATATGCTTTGAACCATGATCGCTGCCGCTAAAAGAGGCTTTGTCGTAATACTCCTGATAAGTGGCAATGCGTATTAAATCGCTGACGAGAAAAAACGCATCGCGAAAGCTCTTGCCGGGGAATGCCTTTCCATACAGTTTTGCTACTGCAATGGCGTCTTGTTCCAAACGGGCTGCTTGAGCCTGATTCAATTTATCGTGAACGCGATATCTCCCTACCTCTTGTTTTAACAACGACTCAAGCTCATCAGAGCTTACAACAGGTCTTTTCAGATGGACAGCCTCTCCAAGCAAACACTCAATATCATAGGGGATAATTTCCGGATCATAAAATCTGCCATCGATGCAACCTTGCAATTGGGTATCATACGTCTCCTGGTAGGCCGATTCCTTAAGAGCGGCTATTGCTATTGCCCGTTTTTCGGGCGGCAGCTTCGCTAATGCTTCTTTTTTTCCTGCTTCTTTCTGTTTATAAAGATTGGCAAAATGTGCGGAAGGGGATATTTTCGAATATCCAGACGATTGGGGATTTCTATGAAGATTTCGTCTTTGTTCTTTTTCCTGGTTTGTACCAGCCTGTCCTAGCCGCACAGGGTTTCCCTGGTCATATACTGCCTGAACTCCCTGATACATAGCTTCCACTTCTTTGCTGGTGCGATACACCCCCACACCGGATAAAATGTTACAGACAGTTTTTTTTACCACATTCATCTGTTTGTTCTGTTTTTTGTAATCGAGATAAATAAATGATGCTGTTTTCTGTGCAAGATTGAAATCAATTTGATTTCCGTTTAATAAATGTTCAATCTTTTTGAGATGATGGTAGGCATAATCGGAAATAAACTTTGGATTTTTTTTCACCACAGCGTAAGATTCTGATGCTGAAGATGATGCATGTGAAGAGTCCGACGGACAGGTTAAAAATGACGCCTGACCACTTTCGTGATCTTTTATAAATTGCCCTAAAACCGTTTCATTCGTGTTCGAAAACATAGTAACACCTCAAAGTTTTAAATAATTTATAACACCCACTCAATCGTCATCATAGTAAATTATTTAAATTACTTTCAAACAAATTAATTAAATTATTTAATTAAACTTAATTTAAATTATTAATGGACGATGGACAATGGACGATATGGACTTCATGGACGACATGGACGAACAGCCATGGACGACTTGGACAACTCCGGTCTTTCCATGTTGTCCATATTTGTCCAAGTGAGACAATTGCAAAAGTCCAGTTCAAACGCTTTTCGGCAAGCAAGATTAAGATCATGATCAAGATCGAGATTAGGAATGTTCTTAATCTCGATCTTGATCATGATCTTAATCTTGCTTGCCGGAGACGATCTTGTTAAATTATTTTATTGTCAATTCTGCAATTGTCTCATGTCGTCCATGAAGTCCATGGCTGTTCGTCCATGTCGTCCATGTCGTCCATGTTGTCCATTGTCCATTGTCCATGTCTGTCATTATTATCGAACTATACCGAAGGTGGTTCAAAAATTGGAATTTTGGCAAGGAGGCTGCTCAAAATTTTTCGTCTGGAACGAGTGACCATTGCCTATGGCAAGGCACGAGTGAAGACAAAAATTTTGATGCAAAGCCAACGCCGTCAAAAACCAATTTTTGAATCACGTTCGGTATATCATTAAATTCGAGATTATGATATACTCGGGGCTTCGAGATATTAACCCTAAAAATGATTTCATGAGAAAAAAAAAGACTAAAAAAGAGAACCAAAAAGAAAATAATTCCCATACACCTCCTCCTACCTTACAAGAACCGCAATCCACATTAAGGTCTTCTAAAGAACAAAGACTTTTTGACAATATTCTTAAAACCACGCTCGGGTTTGTCACCGGAAAAGGGTTTAAAACCTTAACTGAGATTGAGCTGATCCAGCGACTTCAGATCCCGCAGCAGCATCGTCAGTTATTTACCGAAATTCTCGACTCCCTTGTCGCGAGCCACACTCTTTCGCTACATTTAGGCCGCTATTCATTGGCAAGTCCCGAATCTAAAGAAAATCAATCCCTTACCTCTGATCTGATCCGGGGTATCATCAACCTGCACCCCAGAGGTTTTGGCTTCGTCAAACCAGACAATCCAACAATCTATCTGGAAGATATCTTTATCCCTAAACATCAAACGTACAACGCAGTCGATGGCGATGCGGTTGAAGTTCTTGTCAATACCGAATTCGTTTCGGAAAAAGGGCCGGAAGGAAAAGTAGTACGCGTCCTCTCAAGGGCACGCACCCATTTGGCGGGCATCGTTACAGAGATCGGATATCAGGGAACTCCTTACGCCTATGCCCCAATGCTCGGGACGGATCAAAAAATTATTGTGCAGATGGAAGGGCGCAAGAAGCTGAAATTGGGCGACCGCATCGTGATGGAAGTGATCGAATGGGGAAACAAAAACAATTCTACCACCTGCAAATTCACCCAAAGCTTAGGAAATATTTCCGACCCTTCCTGCGATGTTAATGCAGCCATAGAAGAATATGACTTGCGTAAGACATTTTCTGAAAGTGTCCAGCAAGAAGCGCTTACATTCGGCAAACTGGTACCGCTTAAGGAAATTCGCAAACGGGAAGATTTGCGCAAAGTAACGTGCTTTACCATTGACCCCGACACGGCAAAAGATTACGATGACGCCATCAGCCTGACTAAAGATTCCGATGGTCGCTATCACTTAGGGGTCCATATTGCCGATGTGTCCCATTACGTCACTCAGGATGGCATTATCGATCTCGAAGCGAGGCAACGCTCCAATTCCACTTACTTCCCCGGATTTTGCCTGCCGATGCTCCCCAGGGAACTATCAGACAATTTATGCAGCTTAAAACCAAACGTTAATAGACTTACCGTTTCTGTTTTAATGGAATTCGACAATAACGGGGAGATGTGCCATTATCGCATCACTCGAAGTGTCATTAAAAGTTGCAAACGGTTCACCTATCGCGAGGCAAAAAGTGTTTTAGATGGCGTTAAAAAAAGCCCTCATGCAGAAAAACTACATTTAATGGTGGAACTGTGCGGCCTTCTTAAAAAGAAACGCTATGAGCGCGGCAGCATTGAGTTTGGAATGCCGGAACTCGTCGTCATTGTCGACGAACAAGGAGCGCCTGTAAAGACTGACTACATCGTCTATGACATCACTCATCAGCTTGTGGAAGAGTTTATGTTGAAGGCTAACGAAACAGTTGCCTTGCACTTAAGCAATGAAAACAAACCCCTGACCTACCGCGTCCATGATGAACCCGCTGAAGAAAACATGAAGGACTTTTCCCTCCTTGCCTCTGCCTTTGGCTATGAACTTTCGCCCACACCAACACCAAAAGAAATTCAAAAGCTTTTTGATGAGGCCATGAGTACGCCCTATGGGGAATATCTTGCAACAAGCTACATCAGGCGCATGCGTCTTGCCGTTTATTCTGCGGATAACATCGGGCATTATGGCTTAAGCCTGACCCATTATTGCCATTTTACAAGCCCGATCAGACGCTATGTCGATCTTGTCGTCCACCGGATCTTGTTCCACGAAGAAAAAACAAAAGAAGATCTGGACAAGATTTCCGAACAATGTTCCAAACAAGAGCGCATCAGTGCAAAAGCAGAAAACAGCGTCGTTTTATTAAAAAAATTAAGGCTTTTAGATTCCTATAACAAAGAAAAGCCCAAACGGGAATATGAAGCCATCATTACACGGGTGAAAAATTTTGGTATCTATTTTGAAGTGATTGAATTCATGCTCGAGGGTTTTTTACATGTATCTGATCTGGAAGACGACTATTTTATCTTCGATGAAGAGACCATGGCCCTTAGAGGACGACACCATAGGCAATCTTACACCGCAGGCAATAAAATCATCGTCTCTTTGATGGAAGTCGATCTGATCAAACAAGAAAGTAATTGGCGCTTCATCGAACGGGTAGATCAAGACGAGGCTAAACAGGTAAAGGTAACCAGGGTGCCCCGTCCTGGCAGAAGAAAGAAAACTCCGAATAGGGCGTCTCGTCCTGGCAGGAGCAAAAAAACTCGGGATGTAACCGGGGCGTCTCGCCCTGGCAAAAGTAAAGGCAAACGCAAATAATCATGTATGGAATATTTCTGGATTCAGAAACAACCGGGCTGCATCCGGTAAAACATGCGATCATCGACATCGCCTTTAAAATTATCGACCTTACGACCGGCCATTGCAAAACCGAATATCACAGCGTCGTTAAACAACCGCAAAGCGTGTGGGACCAAAAAGACATCCACAGTATAGCGATCAATCAGTTTTCATGGGAAGAGATTCAACAGGGATTACCTGCCAAGGTCGTTGCAGAAAATATTATCGATCGATTTAATGCTATTCCCATTAACCGGGACAATGCTGTATTTATTTGCCAAAACCCCTCCTTTGACAGAGGATTTTTCATTCAATTAGTCGACACTTACAGGCAGGAGGAACTGAATTGGCCGTACCACTGGCTGGACCTGGCATCGATGTTTTGGGCAGCCCAAGTCGCTGCTTCCCAAAGAGAAGGCACACCTATTCCAGACTCCATCCGTTTTTCAAAAAACGCAATTGCCAGAACGTACCACATTCCTCCTGAAAATGACCGCCACAGGTCAATGAATGGAGTGAATCACCTCATCGCCTGCTATAAGGCGGTTTTAAACCTAAATTGGACACATAACAAAGAAGAGACATTATGAAAGCAATAGTAAAAAAATATTCAGAGCCAGGCTTGCATCTGGACGATGTACCCGTTCCCGCTTGCCAGGATAACGAAGTTTTGATTAAACCTCATAAAACATCGATTTGCGGCACCGACCTGCATATTTATAAATGGGATGCATGGGCACAAAAAACAATTCCGGCCCCAATGGTCATTGGTCACGAATTCATGGGACATATTGTCGAGGTAGGAAAAAATGTGAAAGACTATAAAATTGGAGACCGCGTAAGCGGAGAGGGACACATCACTTGCGGACAATGTCCTCCGTGCCGAAAAGGAAAGAAACATTTGTGCATGCAAACATTAGGGGTCGGAGTGCACAGGCACGGCTGTTTTGCTGAATTTTTTAATCTTCCTGCAGAGAATGTTTTTAAACTCCCTGAAACAGTCTCAGATGATCTCGGAGCCATCTTTGACCCTTATGGCAATGCAACCCATACGGCATTATCATTTCCGTTAACGGCAGAAAATGTATTAATTACAGGTGCCGGCCCCATCGGCATGATGGCTGCGGCTATTGCAAGGAAAGCAGGGGCCCGTACCGTATTTATTACCGATACAAATCCATACCGTTTAGACTTAGCCCGTAAACTTGGCGCGACCCATACCGTTAATATCGGCACGGAAGTCTTAACAGAACGAATGATAGCTGCGGGAGTAGATAGCGGTTTTACTGTCGGACTCGAAATGTCTGGAAATCCAAAGGCATTATGTACATTATTAGAAACAGCGCAACCGGGAGCAAATATTGCTCTACTAGGAATTTTTCCTACCGCTTGCAGCATTGATTGGGATTTGGTCATCTTTAAAATGCTTCAAATTAAAGGGATCTATGGACGCGAAATTTTCTCAACGTGGTATCAGATGACTCATATGATCGAAAGCGGACTGGATCTGCAGCCGGTCATCACCCATCATTTTAATTTTCAGGACTTCGAGAAGGGATTTGCCGCCATGCTTTCCGGTTCTTGCGGTAAAGTGATCCTCGACTGGAGTTCCGATTAAGAGGTTTGATGCCAGGTCCAGTTAGTCATGACAGCATCTCAAGATGCAACCAGACCGATAGTGTTTATGATGTCATTCAAAATCCTAATGCGCGTCCATTGAAAAAAGCGCCCCCTCCACCCCTGGACACACTGCACAGAGCGCAGGCGCGTGTTAATCTCGAAACTTCCGAACGTTTTAAAATCCATGGCCTGCAACTTTCGCACGAATCCTTTGTCGTAGCTGCACAAGTGGGAAAATACATTTTTCTCACTATTATGGTTCCCGTCTACCTGTGTACATATGGAATCCCAAAGTGGATTGTCACTCAATTAATTCCAAAGGTTTTCGTGAAGTGTGAATGGCTCCATATTGGAAAATTTGCAAAACCGTTGTCTGAAAAAATCACCGACCTCATGTCGGGTTTGATCAAGCAGCTGATCGGTAATGGCCTACAATTCTTTCATCTTACCTATCAACGATTTACTCATGTTGCGAGAACGTGTACAAATATCGGACGCAACTTTTCAAAAAAGGCCTATGCTTCCCTTAGTAAATTCATCAAACCGGTATTAAAGCATACATCTGAAAAAATCAAAGAAGAAACCCAAAAGCTGATTGGAGCAATTTCTGAGAGATTCCATGCTGTTGCTGAAACCACGAACAATTTTGTCATTATTCCTGTCATCAATTTCATCTCATTCCCATTTCAGATAATAAAAACCCAAATTTCACGTAGCAGGCATATCCAATCACATTTACAATCTTCCTACCATAAGGCCAAAAATTTCGTTTTATCTTTGGCTAAAAATACGTGCAAGCTAGGTCAACATTGGATAACTTATCTGTGTGGTATCATTTCCCGGTTGTACAAGTGGTTGTCTGGTTTAGTTAAATGGATCGAGGGGCACATCTGCAGGATCATGGAGCGTATTATGCCTCCGGTAAAGAACTGCATGAGTCTGGCCCGAAATGCGACTCATCAGGGGATCGGCAGGTTAGCAGCCCGTTTTAAGGTTCTTAAAAATCATGTTGAGAAGCAGGTGCTTTTTCCCCTTTTCTCTCTTTTGTCAGCCCTATTGCACTCGATAAAAAACTACCTGGACAGACAAAAAAAAAGCAAACTTGTCCAATTTTTTATGAAGTCCTGTCAATTCATTATGAAACAGGGAACCAGACTGAAGTCTGCGGCCTTACCCTTGCATAAAATAAAGAAAGTTCAAAGGATAAAATCAGGGCTAAAAAATAGCGGGGAATTTTTAAAAATCCAAGGTTTCCTGTTTTTTAAAAGAAACATCCCCTTACTACGCAAGCAATTGACTTTACTTCCTCAAAGGATATGGAATGGTACGGTCCTCCTTTCGAAATCGCTCGCGAAAATCTGTGTAAAAGTCCTCTATAAAATGCGAGTCTTAGGGGCATGGGGAATCCTCTTTTTACGTGAATGCATGGTGCACACGCATATATCGGCCAATCAATTCATTTCCTGGATGAACCAGGATCATGAGATAGAATAGATTCTTGGATTTTGGGCAGACTGGATAGAAATGAATTATGCTAGAGGTCCATTATAAAAGGGATATCGCAGTACGTAAAGAGCCACCCTGTCCGTTTCTGAGCACTAAAAAGCGCCAGTCTTCATTTAACTCTCTTTGCCTGACACTTAAGTGATCATCTGATCTTGTGCTTCCCAAGTGTATTGCGGTGAACCTCTTTTGGTGCGTTTCTGTTTGTATGGTCGTTTCAGCATTCTGAAACGTTTTGAACGCTTCTTCATTGGTGCGTTTTCCCAGCGGCAAAGATTCCTGTTCCTGCTTTTCATTGACTTCTTGTTGCGCCTTCTCTACCATGGCGCTGCCCGTCGACGACAAAGCACTTAAAGGATGTTCCAATCTTCTATGGTGACTATAATCGTTCATACATATTCCTATCGTTTACACTTGATCTAACGCGTATGTGGCAGCTCCGACCACACCTGCATTGTCTCCTAAAGCCGCATCGACTACTTCGAGGTTTCCGCAGGCAGCTGCAAGCGCCCGGGCTTTAATCCCTTTTCGTATTTCATCCAAAAGATGAGGAATGCCTTTGACCACTCCCCCGCCAACGATCAATTTTATAGGGTTTAGCACATTCACAATATTCACTGAACATGCAACAATGGCGTTGACAGCATTCCCGATTACCTTTTGGCAAAGGGGGTCCCCTTTTTGAGCTCCTAAAGCCACATGAGCTGCTGTAATTTCATCGATGGACTGACAACAATCCAGCAGATACTGCCCGGCCTGCCGATCGTTTTTCACCATTTCTTTGGCATGCTTTGCGATGGCCCAGCCACCACCGATCGCCTCAACGCATCCCCAATTTCCGCACGTGCACTCAGGTCCGTTTTGCTCGACAATCATATGCCCAATTTCGCCTGCAGTATTACTGCCGCCGCCAAATAATTTGCCGTTCGCAATAATCCCGCCTCCAATCCCTGTACCGATAAACATACAGACAAGATCGCTGCAGCCCTTGCCGGCCCCATATTTCCACTCCCCGTATGCTGCGGCTTTTACATCGTCTACAACAGCAACAGGGAGATGAATTTGATGATAAAGCCCGGACTTTAGTGCGACGTTGTGCCATTTTAAGTTCGGGGCAAATTTTACTATTCCAGAATCCGCCTCTATCTGTCCTGCCACTCCAATCCCCAAAGCCTTGATTTGATATTCTTTGGAGGATTGCAATTTGGCAACCTCTTGCACGATTGCCTGAATAACAGATTGCGACCCTAGTTCCGCACGGGTTGGGATTTTTTGATTATAATAGATTTGCCCGGAGCGGTCGACGAGCGCCACTTTGATTTTTGTTCCACCCAAATCTATTCCGATAGCACATTCATTCATAGACCTTTACCATCTTTACATTATAATTGAAGAGTGACATAAAGGAATATTTTTAGCCAGAGGAAATTCAGAGGAAATAGTGCGGGCACAAGGAACCTTATTTTTTAAGGAAATGAATTATGCAAGGAGCAATTCCCCTTAAAAAAATTTGCGATGATATAGACTTAAGCTTGCAACTACTTTTTCGTATCATAGCAAG
>Ga0207078_1014_pt1 | contig 54746 bp, 57 predicted proteins | sample Alteio_BWMinHeat_60_FD_153579 | JGI IMG/M metagenome (GOLD analysis project Ga0207078, IMG submission 153579) | Enriched cells from forest soil in Barre Woods Harvard Forest LTER site, Petersham, Massachusetts, United States -... | ecosystem: Environmental > Terrestrial > Soil > Temperate forest >... | reverse complement strand
TCTTGAATTTCTTGCTGTACCTTTCCATGAACTCATTGAACATGTCACCAAAAGTGATTTCCTTTCGGAGCCTTTTCTTTTCCTCATTTGGATCAATGCCTTTTGCCACGTCAGCCTTGATGCTGAGGGCTTGCTTGCGGGCATTTTCAACAGACATTTCAGGAAAATTGCCAATATGGATCCGTTCATCTTTGCCATTAAGCCGCTTGCGCACAAAAAAGGTAATGACACCGTTCGCGGTGAGGGAGGCGGATAGCCCTTTTTCTTGGGTATCCTGCAGGTAGATTCTTCCCTTCGCTGGAGGCTTACATTTCATCAAAAATTGCTTGGTAAAATTGGCCTTCATTTTTTTATCCTTTTGCGGCACCGGTGCCGCACTGGTGCCGCACCGAAGAGGTAATTTTGGGTAATTTGGCATACTCTCATAAAAGCTGCAATGGCCAAAAAACCTTTAGTTGCAAAGGATTATTTGATTTTAGAAAGAAGCAGAAAAATGAAAGAACAGTGGCTCATAACCTGAAGGTCGCAGGTTCAAATCCTGCCCCCGCAACCAATATTTCCCTATGTTTTTTGAAGTTTATGAAGACACCAATTTTCAGCGGATACCTTAATCCTGAGAGGCTTCAGCCGATTGTGCAGCGTTTCCCGAAACCCCAACCTCCTGAGCCTTTTCTACAACGGATCTCACATGTTGCCTAAGAATTCCTGCTTTTTTGTTGTAAGCCTCTTTTGTTGCTTGCGTAACGGTTGGATGCGTTCCCCTCTCTAGGATCGTATCTAAAGTTGTTGCATAAGCGTGAAGCCTATCTAAAACAAGTTCTTCTGCCACCTTAAGCTTTTGTACACGGTCTTTTTGATCTCGACTGTGGTCATCGACAGTGTCAAAAAATTTCTGCTGCTGATCTGGGATATGAATCTCAAAGTTTTCAGGAGAACGTTGACCACAGATAGAATCCGACCGGCGCAAGTACTGAATAGGCTTCCTCTCAGATGGCAATGCAGTGATCCTCTCCACATTCAATAGAGCCGCCATGTAAACAAAGTCCTCGAAAGGATAATTCAGAGGTTCAGGCAACACAACCCACGGAGCATACACTTTGACCCATCCTAAACCGGTAATGTCTAGAAAGCGGGGAAGTGCCAAAGGGGACAGGACCTGCTCAGGAGTGCTGGAGATGAAGTCAAGAACCGTTGCGTGACGCTCTTGTCCATGCCTTAGGCCTGCTGCATTCGATATTTGACTTGGGTCTTGGTAAATGATTGAAAAATTAACGAGGCAAACGTCAGCTTTTGTCTTTTGCATTTGGTCAATCGCATCCCGAACGAAGGAGGGATCAGTATAGATATCGTCTGCGTCTAACCAAAAAAGATAGGCATCAGGATCGATCTGTTTTGACAGCTGCAGAAGAGTGCTGCGCGTTGCAGCAACACCCAAGTTTTCGGGATGCGAGCGAGTGGTAATTTTGTTAGGGTATTTCTCTTGAAAAGAGACAACGTCTTCAGATGTTCCGTCCGTGGAGCCATCATTCACAATGAGTAATCTGACAGAGGGATGGTTTTGCGCCAAGACTGACTGTACAGAATCCTTAATATAGGGTTTCGCATTATGTGCAGGCATTAAGACGTGTGCCTTGCATGGTCTGGCGCTAGGCTCACAAGAGCCCTCTTCCATTGCAAAGGCATTCGAAAAAGGAAGGAGTGAAAAAATACCTAGAAAAATTCTGAAGCAGAGGCGTCGTAAGAGGAAAGAAGGCATTCTGGTCTCCAAGTCAACATATATTAATTAATAGGTAGGCCAATCAAGAAAATATAGAATAAGGAGGTTTATTCCACAGGACGCTCATAATGGTACCTAAATCCGCTAAACGCTGACTTAAAACTCACTGTACGTTCTCTACCCGATGGATCGATCATAGGATAACGTGTATCGGGTTTCAGTCCTTCAAATATCCGACCAAGCGCTATTTCAAATTCCTGGGGGGAGAAATCTTTGAGATCAGTCATCCGCTGCTTGAAGGTGGCTGATGGAGAGACTCCATCCTAACAACGAAAGCCCAATCCCAAAAAACCTAATTTTACGCATGCAAACCCCTTCTTTCATTCAATCGAATATCGTAAGAGGATATAACTATGGAAACCCTAAAATCAAGGGTATTAAATCGATATGGATTCAATTTTAATATAGGGAACCCTCTGGAAAACGCCCATTCGTCAACCTGATGAAAAAATATGGTTGACGACAGATTTTTTTTCGCCTATTGCAGTCTTAAGCATCAGAAGAAATGCTCGGCAACTGATAAGAGAAGGTGTGGTTGCCATCATAACAAGGAGAGAATGACATGAACTCAAACCTCTTAAAAGTGGTGAAACTCTCTTGTTTACTTGTTCTGCAGGGAATCCTAGGGAGCGACAGCTGCTTTTCCAACATTTTTGATTACGTAGAAGAGAGATCTGATGGAAACTTTTATCTGTGTCGACCTCTCAGAATTCCAATTGAATCCAGTAGGGGGACATATGTGATAGGGGAGCCCGGAACATCCCTTACGGATCTCGCCTCCCACCTCTCCAAAGCGCGCGCCGCAAAAGGCTTGCCCGCAGCACTTCCCAGGGATCAACAAGCTACTTTTTTGCAAACGTGGCAAACTCCTAAAGACATACCTAAAGACATAAATACGGAGACACCCCTCACAGGGAAATTAATAAAAATACGCGTAAAAGAAGGAGAGAGTGTTAAAGCCGGAGACATTCTTTGCACGGTTGAGGCAATGAAAGCGGTGCATGACATAAGAGCTAAGCAGGCCGGAAAAATCAAAGGTATTCATAGGCGAGCAGGAGATACCATTGAGGCAAAAGAGAATCTTGTCAGTATCTCCCCCTTCCCTTCGGCTTCAGGACGATCATTTTCAGATCTCGAATGGAAGCCGCTTGCGCTCCGAGAGATACCGGACCGCCTTCTTTCCATTTTTTCTTGGACAACGCAGGGCTTGCCGAAAGCGTCAGACGGGGCTGAAGGAGAAAGACAAGAAGAGGCCCCAGCGCCTCTCCGAGGAAGCCCAATCAAAAGCAAACGGCAAGAAGAAGAGGTGTGGACACCTGCAAAGAGACAGAAAAACGGAGGGCTCCACGTGAAAGAGGACGCCTTCTCCCCAAAGAGGGCGGTGCGTTTTGAAGAAAGTCTACCAAAAGAAGTCCTTGTGTCAGAATTGCCTACCCACATAAGGGAGGTGCGGGAAATCTTCCCCTCCCCTGCAAAGCGCACTCCCTCTCCCAGAGCGTTCTCTCAGGAGAGGATTTCAGAAAAAAGAGGAGCCCTTTCAACGTACTCAAAAAAAATATGTCATTCCGCTCTTGCAAAAGAGGACGATGAGGTTTCAGCAAAACAAGGAATACATGAAATCACGATATCGCTACTGGTCGTGTTGTTTTTAGTCCTTTCAAAATTAGAGGTGCCTCTTGTCGCAATAAGGTGGCGCAAGGCGACTGATTATACCCTGCAAGACTTTGCGAAACCCTTCAAAGCAGAAAACAAGAATCAGGTACGGGAGGACGAAAAGCGGCGATTGAACGTGTTGGTGGAGTTCCGACGGGCTTGGTAACTGTGAAGACTTGAAATCGTGGATTCAAGGGCCGCTCAAAACGTCCAACTTAACGCAGAAATAGGTTGGTCCCCAACAAGCTGATCGGCGGTTAACAAGCACATACGACTTTGTTCCGACCCTTCTGGGGTCCCCAAAACATCTGTGCATTCTGCTTGCTCCCACCCACTGGCAAAGTCAGGCTTGAGGTAGGTGTTGGCCCGCACCTGTCCATTGAGGCTCAATAAAAGAATTCCCATGAAAAACCGCAACATCGGATGCTCTCCTTCTGATTGAGGCCCAGCATATCTGACAAGACCTTTCAAGAATCTTAAGAAAGGCTACTTCTGGCGCATTTTATCAATCTTTTCCTTAAAGCGCTTGAAAGCGACAAGGGTTTTCCCTTGGAGGGCCGTCTTCGGCAGCTGGGTAATTTTTTGTGGGTTAATATGTTTTCCATTTTGCAGCAATTCAAAATGAAGGTGAGGTCCCGTCGCACGTCCTGTCCTCCCCACATATCCAATGATTTGCCCTTGGCGCACTTTAATGCCTGCCTTGATATTTTTGGCATAGCGACTGAGATGAGCATAGGCCGTCTTCATATTGCCCCCATGGCGAATACAAATGTAATGCCCATACGAGCTATAGGGACCCCGACGCTCTACAACGCCGTCGCCCGCAGCCATAATGGGGGTACCTGTAGGGGCTGCGAAGTCCACCCCTTTATGCATTTTCGTATATCCCAACACAGGATGCTTGCGATTGCCAAAACCAGAGCTGAGCCGAGCCCCATCAATGGGGGTACGCAAAAGCGCGGTCTTAATACTTTGCCCTTTGGCCGTATAGTACCCCCCGACCCCACCGGTCGGCTTAAACCAATAAATTTCATGAGGCGTCCCCCCAATCACAAGCCTTGCATAGAGCAAGTTCCCGGGACGCTCTAAGGTGGATTGAGGATCACGGCGAGAATCGTAAAACAGGGAGAACGCCGTTCCGGGCTGGATATCCCGCTGAAAGTCTACATCATAACTGAAGGCTTTGATCATCTCATGCAGCATTTTGGGGGAAGCCCCTTTTTGCAGCGCATCCCCATAAAGACTGCCCTCAATCTTCCCCCCAATATGCACGTATTCGTGCTTGAGAGGAATGACCTGACGTTTGGCCACACATGCCCCTTCCGGGGTCCGATAGACCTTAATCGCATAGTCAATCGCGGGGCGTAGATACAAAGACGTCAGGGTGTGGTCTTGCCCAGGCCCTTGCGGATGACACACCGCCCGAATTTCCTGGTCAACCTTGAGATCGGAAGGATCGAACACCTTGGAGAGCGCATCCGTCGCCTCCTGGGCTTGCTGAGACGCAATGGGCAAGGTTTTCAGCAAATCCCCAAACGTATCCCCTTCTTTCACCACAATTTTAGCATGATGGGGCTTGAGGTGGACCTGCTGAACGACAGAATGAGGTTTTGAGGAAGCAAAGGGCGTCTTATAAAGGGCAAAAAACAAAAAGACACAGGCAATAACAAAACCACAAATAATCAGAACATATTTAACAGAAGAGCGCGACATTGACCTAGGGTGTTTATCTCAGGGGGATAGCCTGATTGTGTCCCCTTTTAAAACCCAAAGTCAAGGAAAAGTTCTTTTACCCGCCTTCGCAAAGCCCCGAGCCTTGGCTCGGGGTTCCAAAGCGGAGCGGGTATCCGCCGAAGCCTTGGCGAAGGAGGATACGCTTCGGCGGGTGAAACCCGGCGAAGAATCGCAAGATACCACAGGGCTTGCCCTGTGGAGTTTCACTCCTCCCGCATTTTTTCTGGTTTTTGGTAATACCCATAGAGAATCTGACAGGAGACTTGCGGGTCTTCATCAAAGACCTGCATCACCTTGCGCAAGCTTTGAGGCGGCAAAGGGGTATGACCGGGGTGAGCCAGGTGGCTTCCCATGCCCTTGAGAGACCGCAAAAAGGAAAGGGCATTTTCTGGCTTGAAGGTGACCCATTCTTCTTCAACATGACGCTTCCCTGTCAAAGGAAACCACTCTTTAAATTGACCAAAAGACGGAAAATCCAAGACACCACAGGGCGCTTCCGCCACATGATGGGCCATGCGCCATTCATGGAGAGAATTATTCCCACAGACCGTCAGATAGAGTTCCCCCCCCGGCTTAAGGGAGGCGACTAAACGTCCAATCGCTGCTTTGGGATCCTGAAACCAATGCAGGGCGAGGTTAGCCACGATAAGATCGAAAGAGGCTGTAAAACACAGTCGTTCTCCATCCACCACAAGGGGCACGACGTGGGGCTGGTCTGCCACCTTCCGCCATGCCCGTTCCAAAAGCGGCAGGGCCACATCGGTGAGGAGATAGGTCTGAGCCTGGGGCACCAAATGGGTACTGAGGAGCCCCGTCCCACAGCCTACCTCGAGCACACATCCTTTGGCGTTGGGCTTCCCTTGCACCTTTTCCGCCAGGCGCTGAGCGACGAGCCTCTGCACCACCGCATGGGTATCATAGGTCGCCCCAACCGTCGAAAATGTGTGTTTGATCTGTGCAAAACGATTCATAGTTGGCCCCTGGGGGTGTTATCAGTAATCAGTATTCGGTAATCAGAGAGCAATCAGATTTTTCTGATCACTGATCACTGAACACTGATTACTGCCTGTGGCTCCTACTTCTTCCCCTTCTCCTTCACTTCCGCCGCTTTCTCCGGCAACGGTTTGCCATCCTTATCATAGAGGGTAATTTTTGCCTTTGATCGCAACCCTTCCAGGAGTTTCGTGATGATATCTTGGGTCATTTTATCCTCAATCGTCCGCTTCGCCTCTTCAAAGGTCGGCGGCTCGGCCTGACGCTTGGCATCAACCTTAAAGACATGCCAGTTGTCTTGAACTTGGACCGGCTCCGCACTGTAAGATCCGACTTCCTGCGCGAACAAGGTTGTGCCCAATTCTTCAGGAAGCTCATCCTTGCGCACAAACCCAAGCATCCCTCCACGTTGCGCCGAGGCATCCGTGGATTTCGCTTTGGCAAGTTTTTGGAAATCTTGGCCATTATTTTTCAGTGCCTTAATGATGCCTTGCGCCGTGGCCTTGTCTTTGACGACGATGTGGCTGATTTTCCGCTCTTCCGTGGGTGGGAATTTTTCTTTCATCTCTTTGTACGCTGCTTCCACTTTGGCGTCCGTGAGTTCTTTCTTGACTGCATCGGCGAGATAGAATTGAGAATTGACATCCTTGCGCGTCTGAGCCCATGCCTTTTCAAGCGCTTTCTTTTGCTCCTCTGTAGGGCTTTTCGCTGCTGCTTCTGCTGCAACTTCGATCAATGAGGTATCGATCAACTCACGCACCAGAAGAGGAAGCAGCTTTTCAGCTGGCAAGGATTGGTATTTTTCAGGCAATGACTTCTTCAACTTCATGACGTCAGACAACGTAATGTTGCGACCATTCACACTTGCCACGACAGGGTCCTTCTGCTTGGCAGGCGCTGCCGCCTCCAGGGGAAAGGCCAATAAAGCAAACAGGCTCACAGAGGTAAAAAAAACTGACTTCATAAGATAATGATCCTTTATGATGAGGGGTCAATAAAAAGCATGCAGGCGCACGCCTTCCTTCATGAAAACCATTCAATCACAAGGGAACACCAGACGCAAGAAAATTCACCGAAGTGACAGCTTAAAAAGAAAGGGGCGCCGGACTTAAGGTCTGAAATCCCATCGGGCTGACTTCCACAACCGCAAGACCCCGCTCATTCAGCCCGGGAGAGGTCAACCGGAACAATCCATCCGCCCCGCTAAAACCTTGAGCAAAGGTCAGATGGGGGGCCGCATAGCCGTGAGGCGCAAGCGCCACCGCAAGGGCGGTTGCATCATAGGCCAGACTGGCGATCCGGGGCGGTACCCCCCCATACGCTTTGCGAAAGCGATCCTCGAAATGCTCCCGTTCCTGCGGGTCGGGAGAGGCAAAAAAGCTTCCCATAAGCTCAAATACCTGCAAGGTTTCCGAAGAATCCCATTGACCGCTTCCTAAAAGGATAGGACCACCCTGGCTTTTTAAAATGCGGGCAATATTGTAAAGGTTTTCTCCCCCCTCTGGCACGAGCAAAGCCTGCAGCCCCCGCGCTTTGTAGTCCTCTACCGCTTCAAGAATTTGGTCATTTCCCGGGTTACCTTCCAAGATATCTCCCCGCGTATAGGGGGTGATGCCTAAAAGCTCAATCTCCCCTTTGGCACTCAAGCGCTTCAACGTTTGATTGACGACCTGGCCATAAGCCCCTTCCGGGGTGAGCGCAGCGATTTTCTTCAACCCCCGCTCGCCTGCAAAACGAGTCACCCGCTCAATCTGTTGGTCTGGCAAAAAGCCAAGGACATACACGCCCTGCCCTGCCACACTTTGATCCGTGGAAAAGCATAGCAAATTAACGTGATGCTGAGCCAGCAGGGGCTTAATCTCCCGCACCTCCGCCGCAAACACAGGGCCAATCAGAAGTTCTGCCCCTTCATGCAAAGCCCGCTCAGCCGCTGCCCGCGCCCCTTGGGCCGTATCTTGCGGCATAAGCTCAACAGAGGCATCCCCTGCCTCAAAAAGGGCCAGTTCAGCCGCCTCTTGTAAGGCTTTCCCCAAGTCTGCATGTTCCCCTGATAAGGGCAGGAGAAGGCCCACTTTATGGACGAGAGCGCGCGGTTCAGGAGGAAGAACTTCGGGTACTTTCTCAACCACCCCTTGTGTCACCATCACCGGCGGAACCTCAGGCTCCTTATGGCCACAGGCGGTAAGGCCAAGCAGAAAAAGCCCTCCCAAAATAGATGTCAGCTCTTTCCTCATTTTCCCTTCCCTTTAATATTCGTGTCCAATATTTTTACGTTTATAAGACGTTTTGGTTTGAGAAAAAGGAGTCCTTGTCTCTCTCGGCCCAGAATATGACAGATCCACACTGTCTTGCATCTTTCCCCTAATAGATCCTATCTCCGGCTGGCTTTCTGGAGATGAGTGCTGACAGGCTGAACAACCTATCATGACCATTCCCCCCATTATGTACGTGAGCACCCTTGTCATTGCGACTCTCCTCTGATGATATAGGAAAAACTCTACTCTTTTTTGAAAGGCACGTAAACGATGCTGTATCTTGTGGCCACCCCCATTGGAAATCTCAAAGATATCACCTTACGGGCCCTGGAAATCTTGAAAGAGGTCAATATCATTGCCTGTGAGGACACGCGGGTATCCCGTACGCTTTTGACCCATTATGGCATAAAAAAAACCCTTCTCTCCTACCATGATCACAATGAAGTTGAGATGCTCCCCCGGATCTTGAGCCTGCTGAAAGAAGGAAAGCAGGTGGCTTATATCACCGATGGCGGCATGCCCCTCATTTCTGACCCAGGGTTTAAGCTCGTGACGGCCTGTCAACGAGAAGGGATTCCGCATACAGTGATCCCCGGCCCCTCAGCCCCCCTGATGGCCCTATGCCTTTCGGGGCTCCCCTCTGCTCGTTTTACCTTTTGTGGCTTTCTCCCTCCCAAATCAAGCGCCCGCAAAAGGGAACTAGAGGCCTTAATCTCCCTTCCCACAACACTGCTTTTTTTTGAATCTCCCAAGCGCCTCACGGCTTTTCTGAAAGATGCCCAAGAGGTGGTGGGGAACCGTCAAGGGGCGGTCTGTCGCGAAATGACAAAGCTCTTTGAAGAAGTCAAACGGGGGCCTCTCTCCCATCTTATCGACCACTATACCACTCATCCTCCACGAGGAGAGATCGTGGTGCTGATCGAAGGCGCCTTAGAGGCCCCTCCCCTCTCTGAAGAAACGCTCACAAACCACTTGCAAAAGGCGTTAGAAACCTATTCAGTCAAAGAAGCCGCCGATCTTGTCGCCAAGGCCTTAGGCGTACCAAAAAGGGAGGTTTACCAACATGCGCTCACCCTTAAAAACAAAACGAAAGGCCTACCGTAGAGGGTATGTCGGCGAATGGCTGGCCATGCTTTACTTACGTGGCAAAGGGTACCGCATTCTCAAAAGACGCTACAAAACCCCATTAGGGGAGATTGATATTCTGGCCTCCCACGGAGCAACACTGGTCGCGGTAGAAGTCAAAACCCGCCCTTCTTTTGGCGAAGCTGCTTTTTCCTTTACGCCCTCTCAAGCCCAACGCATTGAACGTGCCCTGACCTATTATCTCTCTGGATCTCCTCATCAGCCTTTCATCCGCTATGACCTGGTCTTGATTGTCCCCTGGCGCTGGCCGCACCACATCAAGGGCGCGTGGCGGCCGCGATAAGCTGATCCCACTGCTCATAGATATGAGCAGGATCAAAACGATCACAGACCTTCTTTGCATTTTCTGCCAGGCGCGCACATTGATCTGGATCGGTTAAAAGCTCCCGCATCAATGCCGCCAAGCGCGGGGTATCGCCAATCGGGAAGAGCCTCCCCTCCACGCCCTCACGCACCACATCAATACTTCCCGAACATCCAGAAGCAATCACAGGCAAACCGATGGCCATGGCCTCACATAAGGCATTCGGAAATCCCTCATAATGAGACGAAAACACGAAGAGATCCGCCGCCCTCAGCACCTCCGGCACACATGAGGTTGTGCCTGGCAAAAAGACCTTTTCTTCCAATTCAAGAGAGCGGATCAGCGCCCCAAAAACAGGGCGCGCCTTCCCTTCGCCATAAATCGTAAGGGTAAGATGAGAAAAATCTGCCATGAGTGCCGCAAAAGCGCGAATCAGCGTTTCAAAGCCCTTCAAGGGACAAAGCCTCCCAATCGACACAATATGCTGGGGGGACTGGGAAAGCGTGTCCTTCGTCACTGCCGGACGGGGCACTGCATTGGGGATCACATGAACATTGGAAAGACACGCGAAATACTGCGCCGCGGACGCTGTTTGCATCACGACAGCGGCTGCTCGTTTATAGAGAAACTGCCGTAATCCATTAAAAAAAGCCGAAAGACGATGATACTGTGGGTGGGAGCGCTCTGAAACAATCACCGGAATTTTGAGCCCAACGGTCGCCATCAGCGTCGTGAGATTCATCAAATCCATAAAGGACACAATGCAGTCTGGCTGAAGGGCTTTCATCGTCTTGCGAAGCGAAACAAGACGTTTTCCCATATAGTATAAACGCCCTACCGGCGAGCTACCAATCTGACTATTGAGCTGAATCAATTCAATCCGCTCATCCAAGAGATAAAAAGGCTTCGTTTCAGGAGAAGACAACGTCACCAGCGACACGCGATGGCCTTGGCTGACCCAATGATGGGCAAGTTCCGAGAGGACCCGCTCCGCCCCCCCAGGGGCCAAGGAAGAAATAATCAGGGTAAGATGCATAAAATTTTTTTACACCGCTTCAATCGATCCAGCAGGAACCGAAACAGCCATTTCGCGCCCCATAAAGGACAAAAGCAACTGGGCCCGTTGTTTATCATCCAACCCCTCAAAAACAGCCATGTACTCTTGGAAGGGCCCTTCGAGCACCCGCACTGTATCTCCTTTTGCAAAAAAGACAAGACTCCTGAGAGGAACCACGCCCTCCGCATTTTCCTGAGCGCGCAACGTTTCAACAAGTCCTTCGGGCACCTCTGCCGGACGGTTGTCACTCCCTGTCAGCAAATGGGATACACCGCGCGTACCATTCACGCTGCGCCACGGCGCTGTCTCAAGATTCATTCCCACAAAAAGATAACGAGGAAACAGAGGGGCCAAAACTTCTTCCGTTTTGCGCGCATGCCGGCGCGTCTTTTTGAAGCGCGGCCAATAGACCTCAAATCCTTGCTCACACAAATGCTTTTGGGCAATCGATTCTTTTGCAGGCTGGGTATAAGCGACAAACCAACGCATCATCAGATCCCTCTTTCCCCCTCAAAGATGTTCATAATAAGAACGTATTGGAGAAACAAAGGGCCGTCAAGGTGGTTTTGGGAAGCTGCATCCAAAAAGCTATTTTCTTGACTTTTTTCAGGAAAACTGCTATTCTTCCCTTATAATTTAAGCTAGATTATCTAGACACTGTTAGCTAATTAATTTTTATGGTATAGAGATGGAAAAAGGAGGATTTCCATGGACGACCGGCTATACCCTATTTCACCAGAGTTTTTTAAAGAAGAAGTTCAACCCTTAATAGACAGATGCTACTCAGCAGCTGGACGCCCTCAAAAAGTCAGCGATTACAATGTATTTAATGCCATTCTTTATGTGTTGCGAACAGGAGTGCCTTGGAGGGATCTGCCAACATGTTACGGCTATTGGCATACGATCTATTTGCGTTTTAACAAAGGATGCAAGCGTGGCGTATGGTGGCAAGTGCTGATCGCATTGCAACAACGAAGAAAGATAAAGCTGAAAGTTGTCTTAGCAGATTCAAGCAGTTTTAAAGTTCACCGTCATGGCGGTGGACAAAAAGGGGGCACTGCTCTCGGGGAAGAAGTCGAGCGGGAATAACAACAAAATTACATTTGGCGATGACGGCCGAAGGGCATTTTGTCGAAGGAGTGTTGACCGGAGGCAATGTGCATGATGTCACGGTTGCTGACCAACTGTTAGAGGATGTTGTTGGGTGCTATGTCGTGGAAGATGCAGGCTATGATTCTGATCCTCATCGCCAGGAGCTGAGAGCTAACAATAATATTCCTGTGATTCCAGGGCGAAAAAATCGAAAGGTGCCTGTTGAGTACGATAAACAGATCTATCGATTGCGCAGACACATTGAAATCTTCTTCGGAAAAATCAAGGAAAACAAAAGATTGGGGATGCGTTACGAGAAGCTGGATGAGACTTTCCTCGGTTTCATTGCCCTGGCTGCCTTCAAGATTACTCTCAGATCCTTAATTAGCTAACAGTGTCTAGATTTTTAGGAGCCCTCATGACAGAATGGCAGATCAGTGAAGCCAAGAATCGCTTAAGCGAAGTGATGAATTTAGCGCTTTCAAATGGCCCTCAACGCGTCCATCGTCGCAGCCAATCAGTCGTTGTGCTTGCCGAAAAGGATTATTTGAAACTCAAAGGAAAAAACGCGTCTTTCGTTGCTTATCTTCTCAAGGCTCCCTCGCTGGAGGGCCTTGATCTCACACGGGACGCCAGCCCTCCCCGAAACGTCTCTCTATGAAACTTCTCATTGACACATGCATTCTCTTCTGGAAGACCAAAAATGATGTCTTCTACATATTGACGGCCGCCATTTTTTTCAAACACAAGACCCAAAAAAACACGAATTCACAATGACAAGTCAAGGAGTTCGTGTTACAAGAGAGCTTCATTATCGCTGTTTCGTACATAACTGATATCATGACCCCAGAAATTCTCACAACCCAACATCGGTGGCTTATTACGGGCGTTGCGGGCTTTATTGGCAGCAACCTGCTTGAATATCTTCTCCAACACAATCAAATTGTCGTAGGCGTGGATAGCTTTTTGACTGGCTTCCAGGAAAACCTCAATGAGGCCCTCCTGTCCTGCACGCCCGCCCAGCAGGCCAATTTTACCTTTTATGAGGGCGATGTACGGGATGCCTCGACCTGCGCGAAAGTTATGCAAGGAATCGACATCGTCCTGCATCAAGCCGCCATGGCCAGTGTCCCTCGCTCTTTAGAAACCCCGGAACTCACCCACGATCATAATGTGAATGGCATGATGAATTTGCTCATGGCGGCAAAAGAAGCAGGCGTGAAAGCGTTTATCTATGCCTCCTCCAGCTCCGTGTATGGCGACTCTCCCACACTCCCTAAAAAAGAGGAACATCAAGGGAATCTTCTTTCCCCTTATGCGGCCTCCAAGCATGTCATGGAAGTGTATGCAGATGTGTTTGCCCGCTGCTACGATCTTCACACCATCGGTATTCGCTATTTTAACGTCTTTGGCCCCCGCCAAAACAAAAAAGGCCCCTATGCGGCCGTGATTCCTATTTGGACCTCAGCCCTCCTCCAAAACGAACCCATCCATATTAATGGGGATGGATCCACCTCACGGGATTTCACCTATATCTCGAATGTCGTGCATATGAATATCCTGGCGGCCCAGCATGCGCTCACAACCCCTGGACACACTGTCTACAATGCAGGCGCCCACCAACGTACCACGCTTCTTGAGCTTTTTGAGCGCATTTCCCAAGCCCTTGGCGATTCACGCACCAGCGAAGTCCACTTCCGAGATTTCCGAGTGGGAGATATTCGCCACTCCTGCGCCGATATTAGCCGTGCCCAGACAGAACTCGGCTATCGCCCCCTTTGTTCTGTCGAAGAAGGCATTATTCACACTGTCAAATGGTTTAAGGAGAAAATGCAACAGTGTGCGGCATAGTAGGTTTTTTCTCAACTCATCCCCAATCTGAAGCATTTTTCAACACCTCTCTCCGAAAAATGACCGACACCCTTTCCCATCGAGGACCTGATGACGCGGGGTATTGGATAGATCCTCAAGCTAAACTCGCCCTCGGCCATCGGCGGCTTTCGATCATTGACCTGAGTCCCACAGGCCATCAACCCATGGAATCCTCTCAAGGCCATTTGGTGACCATTTTTAATGGGGAAATCTATAACTACCTTGAGCTGAAGAAAGAGCTAGATGCCCAAACCCAGTGGCGCGGATCATGCGATACGGAAGTCCTCTTGAGGGGGTTTGAAGTGTGGGGTATCCAAAAAACCCTTGAAAAAACGTGCGGAATGTTTGCCTTGGCCGTCTACGACAAACGCACCCAAAAGCTTACCCTGGCGCGCGACCGCCTCGGCGAAAAACCTCTTTATTATGGCTGGATCAAGGATATCTTTGTGTTTGGGTCAGAACTCAAGATTCTCAAAGGGATTACGGACACCCTTCCTGAGATTGACCCAGAGGCCCTCGCGCAATTTTTCCGCTATGGGTATATCCCCGGCCCTCGATCTATTTTTAAAGGTATCAAAAAGCTTCCGCCCGGGACATTTCTCGAAATGGATTTATCTGCTTCTACACCACAAGATCCACAGCCTTACTGGGAGGTCAAATCCTTTTTTCTCTCTCCCCAAAGCGTCTCTTCCTTCCAAGAGGCAAGCAATGAATTGGAAAACATTTTCCTGCATGTCATGAGCCAAACCTCCCTGAGCGATGTCCCTATCGGCACCTTTCTCTCCGGCGGCATTGATTCTTCCTTCGTAACAGCCCTGATGCACAAGATCCATGGAAGCGCCCTCAAAACCTTTACGATTGGATTTGATGATACGGAATTTGATGAAGCCATCTATGCAAAAAAAGTCGCGCAACACCTTGGAACCGATCATCATGAGCACTACATGACATCCGAGGATGTCTTAAATATCGTCCCCAAGCTCCCCACCATTTATGATGAACCTTTCGCAGATTCTTCCCAAATTCCAACCCTTCTGCTGTCCACCTTTACAAGATCAAAGGTCAAAGTAGCACTCTCAGGAGATGGAGCAGACGAGCTTTTTGCAGGATACACCCGCTATACGCATTACAAGAGAATTCTGGCCCTCAAGCGCCTCCTCCCCACCTGGACCAATCAATCGTTGTCTCATCTCCTTGTTGCCCTGACAAAGGGCCAGACCAACCGGTTTTCCGACCTCATCCGTAAAGGCACACGCCTCCTCACTACGCCAGAGTCCCAATTTTACGAAAACATGATCTCCCTCTGGAAAACAGAGGAAAGTCTTGTCAAAAACGAACCGCCCCTCACCCCTCTTGCACGCCTTCATTCGCTCAACAACACACAAGACATCACATCTTTAATGTATACCGATCTGATGACGTACCTGCCCGATGATATCTTGGTGAAGGTCGATCGTGCCTCCATGTCTCAAGGGCTCGAAACGCGCGCTCCTTTCTTGGATCGCCGCATCGTTGAATTTGCCTGCCAGCTCCCTCTTGAGATGAAATATGATGGCAAAACAACGAAAAAGATTCTCCGAAATATCCTCTACAAATATATCCCGAAGGATCTCATTGAAAGACCAAAACAAGGCTTTGGAGTCCCCCTCCATACCTGGTTGAGAGGACCGCTCAAGGAATGGGCGCAGGATCTTTTGAGCCCGGACAAATTGGCACGCCACGGCTATTTAAATGAAGAGCTCATTCACAAAAAATGGAATTTACACCTTTCCCAACAGCAAAATTGTCATTATTCTTTGTGGGCTGTTCTCATGTTCCAGTCTTGGTACGACACGTATAAGAGGTAAGAATGACAAAAAAAGAAACCATTTGTATTGTGGGCTTAGGATATGTAGGGCTGCCCGTCGCTGTCGCTTTTAGCAAAAAATATCCTGTTATTGGGTTTGACATTAATACCAAAAGACTGGAGGCCCTTCAAAAAGGCGTGGATCTCACAGGCGAAATCTCTCCCGAAGACTTAAAAGCCTCCCCAATCACTTATACGTCAACCCCTACAGATCTCAAGGATGCCACCTTTTTCATCGTCACCGTCCCAACCCCCATTGATGCCTTCAACAAGCCAGACTTTACGGCTCTCATCAAAGCCTCTGAAACCATTGGGAGCGTTCTCAAACCCCATGATACGGTCGTCTATGAGTCCACCGTTTATCCAGGGGCCACGGAAGAAGTGTGCCTTCCGATTTTAGAGGCAAGATCTGGCCTCCGCGCGGCCAAGGATTTTGGCCTAGGATATAGCCCTGAACGCATCAACCCCGCGGATAAAGAACATACCTTTACGAAAATTGCAAAAGTGGTGTCGGGCTGCGATGAAGCGAGTTTGCGCAAAATAAGCCACACCTACGGCCAAGTGATCGAAGCCCCTATCTTTGAGGCCTCCTCCATTCAAGTCGCAGAAGCCGCCAAAGTCATTGAAAATATTCAACGTGACGTAAACATTGCCCTGATCAATGAACTCGCCATGCTCTTTGATCGGCTTCACATTGACACCCTTGAAGTTTTGGAGGCCGCCGGCACAAAATGGAACTTCCTCCCCTTCCGCCCAGGACTCGTCGGCGGCCATTGTATTGGGGTCGATCCTTATTATCTCACCCATAAGGCAGAAAGTGTGGGATATCACCCCCAAGTCATCCTTTCGGGTCGCCGCATTAACAATACGATCCCTCACTTTATCGTCTATCGCATGCTCCAAGAGCTCATCGGAATCGGAAAACCCATCGTCCAATGCAAAATCACCGTTATGGGCCTTGCGTTTAAAGAAAATTGTCCTGATATCCGTAATTCAAAAGCCATCGATATTGTGAGAGAACTTCAAAAATTTCAGCTCCCCATCCAACTCTATGATCCCATTGTCGAACCCGAAGACGTGGAAGAAGAATATGGTCTCTCCCTCTCCTCATTTGAAGAACTGGCCCCCGCAGATGTCATCATTTTTGCCGTAGGCCATGAGGCCTTTAAAAATACCTACCAAGAGATTCTTCGCTCAAAACTCAAACCCCAGGGCCTTATCATCGATGTGAAGGGCATTACGGACCCTGATTTCCTCCAAACACAAGGCATTCATAGCTGGAGACTCTAATCCGATGTCCCCCAAAAAAAAGCTCCTCTTCATTATTTCAGGACTAGGGGTAGGCGGGGCAGAAACAGCGCTTTATACGCTTCTCAAAAATCTTAAGGGAATCTTTGAAATCGAGGTCATTGCCCTGACACAAGGCGGGGTTCTTGCAGAGAAAATAGACGCTCTCGGCATTCCCACGCATATCCTGAACTTCAAAAAGATTCCCTCTCTCCTCCAAACAGTCCGGCACTTTCATAAGGTCACCAAAAATTTTCAACCCGATATCATCCAGGGATGGATGTATCACGGCAACCTTTTTGCGCACCTTGCAAGACTCTTTTCCCCCAAAAGCAAGGTCTTCTTATGTATCCGCCAATCCCTCGAGGACCTGAAAGGGGAAAAAAAATTAACAAAGGCCATCATTACCTTGGATGCCAAACTGTCAAAGCAGGCGGACAAAATCATCTATAACTCCTATGCAGGACAAAGAGATCATGAGGGGTATGGGTACGCACAAGGAAAAGGCATCGTCCTCCCAAATGGGTTCGATACCCACCGCTTTCATCCCCAAAAGGACGCCCACCAAACCTTATGCGCCTCTCTTCACATTGATCCCCAGAGTCTCCTCATTGGGATCATAGGCCGATCTCATCCCGTAAAAGATCATGCAACCTTTATCCAAGCGGCCGAACTTCTGTCCCACCCCAATGCCCACTTTATCCTGATCGGTGAAGGGGTTAACCGCCTCGAAATCCCCCCATCATTACAGACAAAAATGCATCTTCTGGACCTGCGCGAGGACATTCCCTTCCTCACGGCCGCGCTTGATATTCTCACAAGCTGTTCCCTCAGTGAGGGCCTCCCCAATACCCTCTGTGAAGCGATGGCCTGTGGCATTCTTTGCATCGCCACAGATGTAGGGGATTCCAAGCGGATTATGGGGGACACAGGCATCCTCATCCCCGTGCGATCTCCCCAAGCCCTTGCACAAGGTTGGGAAACACTTTTGGCCCTTCCGGCTCAAGAACGAAATAAACGTTCTCAAAAAGCCCGCAAAAAAATATGTCAGGAGTATTCAATCCAGAAGTTGATCACGACCTATCAGGCCATTGTGGAGAACGCTTAGAGCCCTTTTTCCGATAAGGAAATAAATTCTGGCAAAAAGTAGGCGAACGACGGGGTTCGCTAACTCCAATCTACGCCCTTCGCGCGAGAAGTCAATTTTTTTCACACAAGTGACAGCGAAAAAATTTTTTAATACGCGCTTTAAACGAGCTGACCCTCGTGTAGGGTTACAATGCGGTCCATCCGCTTTGCCAACTCCATATTGTGGGTAGCAATCAGTGCCGCTAAATTATCCTGGCGTACAAGCTGCACCAGTTTCTCAAAAACAGTTCCCGCCGTATTTTCATCTAAATTCCCCGTGGGCTCATCCGCTAAAAGCACTTTCGGACGATTCGCAAGGGCGCGCACAATCGCAACCCGTTGCTGCTCTCCCCCGGACAATCGCGCCGGCCGATGGGTGGCACGGTTCGTTAACTGAACCTCTTTTAAAAGCTCACGCGCCCGTTTTGAGGCCTCTGCAAAAGAGTGACTTGCCATCATTTGAGGCAGAATAATATTTTCCTCAGCACTAAATTCGGGCAAAAGGTGGTGAAATTGATAGACAAACCCTAACACTTCCCGACGCATTTTTGTCCGCCCGCTTTCACTAAGCGTAGAGCATTCCTTCCCATCGATGATAATCTCCCCTCCATCCGCTTGCTCAAGCAAGCCTGCTGTTTGCAAAAGGGTCGATTTCCCAGCGCCACTAGGACCAACAAGCGCCACAATCTCACCCGGATAAAGATCCAAATCAACCTTTCGCAGGACATGAAGGGTCTGGGAGCCTTGGTGGAAGGTCCGGCGGAGTTTCTTCAAAGAAAGAATGGGTTTACTCATACCGCAAGGCCTCCACAGGATCGAGACGGGACGCCCGCCACGCGGGGTACAAAGACGCAAGAAAACTCAAAAGAAGGGCAAGGCACACAACGCCAATGACTTCTCCTCCATCCACCCGCGCAGGAAGCTTGGATAGAAAATACACCTCCGCCCGAAAAAGCTCGGTGCCTGAAAGGGATTCAATCAACTGGCGCAAGTTATCAATATTCCACGAGAAGACGAGGCCGATAAGGGTCCCAATAAGAGCGCCACACACGCCAATGGCAGATCCCGCAATGAAAAAGATTCGCATAACCATCCCGCGCGTGGCCCCCATCGTCCGCAAAATGGCAATATCCCGACTTTTATCTTTCACAAGCATAATTAAAGTCGAAATGACATTAAAGGACGCTACCAGAATGATCAGGGTCAAGATAATAAACATGACGTTTCGCTCCACCTTGATCGTACTAAAAAATTCTTTGTTGGCTTTTTGCCAATCAAAAACATGAACGTTGTCTTCTCCCATCAAAATCAAGACCCGGTCAGCGTATGACTCAATATATTCTGGTCTTTCTGTAAAAACCTCAATTCCCGTCACACCTTGACCCAATTGAAAGAATTTTTGAGCGGCCTCCAAAGGGATAAACACATAATGCAAGTCATACTGCAGCATCCCTGCATTAAAAATCCCGGCAACCTCAAACGTACGGGTCCGGGGCATCATCCCAAAGGCTGTCGCATTCCCTTGAGGCGACACGAGGGTAATTTTATCCCCTAAAACGAGATTCAGCTTTTCTGCCAAGCGCTTCCCAATAATCGCCCCATTGGGCCGATCAAAGAGATGCATCCCCCCCATCATAAAATTATCAACAACACTCTTGCGTTGGGCCAGATCTTCTAACCGCATGCCATGGACCATGACACCTGTGGCATTATCATGGGCGGTCGCCATCGCTTGCCCTTCCACAATCGGGTTGGCTCCTGTAATCCCCGGAAGACTTTTCACCTTCTCCGTCAAGGTGTCATAATTTGGCAAGGTCCCTGTATTGCTATAAATAGCCAAGTGCCCGTTCATGCCAATGATCTTCGTCAATAATTCATGACGAAATCCGTTCATCACCGACATCACGATAATCAGAGCTGCAACCCCAAGCGCAATCCCCAGAAAAGAAAACCAAGCCGTCACGGAGATAAAGCCCTCCTGACGGCGCGCTCTTAAATAGCGAAAGGCGACAGTACTTTCAAAAACTGAAAACACGTTTCACATCTCCATTATGTTCAGCAAGCGTCGCTTCACGAAACAGCGTCTGTGAGCGAGATTCTATTTTTTCTTCAAGTGTACGCATAAATTCCTGCCGCGACAATCCTGGTTGAATAGGCGGCAAAAATTCTAAGGTCAGCATGCCCGGCTTCTTCAAAAATCCCCGTCGCGGCCAAAAAACGCCCGCATTATGGGCCACCGGCACCACAGGAATATCAAGAGACATGTAGAGGCTACTCACGCCAGAATGATAGATGCCCTTTTGACCGGGCAGAGACCGTGTTCCTTCCGGAAAAATCAGAATCTGCTCTCCTCTCTGAACCGCTTGGGCGGCTTTGTGCAAAAATTTCTTAAAATCCTTTGACGACTGACCACGAGACCGTGCAACCGTGAGCATTCCGAGGCCTTTGACATACCATCCAAAAACAGGAATCCAAGCCAGTTCCCGTTTAAGAACAATCGTGGGGTTAACAAGAAAATCAAAAAAGGCCATGGTTTCCCAAGTCGACTGATGCTTGGACGCCACAATCACAGGCGTTTTTGGCAAATTCTCATATCCAACAAGATTCAGATGAATCCCCATCACATACTCACACAGCCACAAAACCCCCTGCCCTCCAATCTTAGCCACCTTCACGCCATACGTCCGCGGGAGGAACAAGACAGGCAAGCACACGGTGAGATAGGAAAAAAGCCACACAAAAAACAAGACATTAAAAAGGAGAGAGCGGAGGAAGATCATGCGGATCGCGGCCGTAAGGTCAAAAACTGCTCTAAATCCTCGAAAGGACGTCGCAAAAGAGCAAAAAGGAATTTGTTGTATTCCTGAAAAACGATCGCCAGCGCCCCTTCATCCCGCCACCACCGCGGTGTATTCACCCCCCCCTGCATAACGGGATGAGGGATAACCTGAACATCTGGCAACAATTTGCGTAACTCAAAAAGGCTGCGCGGCATATGATAGTTCGAGGTAATCAGCCTCAAAGTCTTAATATGGTGCTGACGCACCCATTGTGCCGTCTCATCCGCATTGCCGGGTGTATTAAGGGCCACATACCCAAGGGTAATTTGATGACGTCGGGGGAGAGAGGCAATCATGTCTGGAAAGGTAGAGTCGGGGTTTACGCCTGAAATCAGCAAATATTTTCCTTGGTATTTCTCAAAAAGAGACAGGGCTTCCTGTAAACGAGACCGCCCTCCCGTAAAGACAACAATTCCTTCCGTTGGCATCACCACCCGAGGGGACACGCGCGGAATCAGGCGGGTGAAATAGAGAAAGCCTGCTCCCCACAGCAATCCCCCGATCAAAAGCGCAGAGAAAAGCTTCACAAACAAGGAACGCATCATGAATGGAGCTCTCGCATCACGGTAAGCCGGGTGGTCAATGTCATAAAGAGGCTTGTGATAAAAGGAGCAAAGATGAAGACACACAAAGCCTCAGAGAAAAATGCAGGCGCGCAAGAGGAAGAAAATCCGACTTTTTGCAAGAGCAAAACGACGCCTCCAAAAGTTAAACAGGCAAGCGTACTACCAACGGTCCCCGCAATCAAACCCTGACGAAGGGTATGTCGTTGAAATTGCTGCGAAATATAGATATTTGTGGCGCCAATCAGGTGCAAGACCTCAATAATCTGACGATGAATCAGAAGACTGGTCCGCGTTGCAAACGTTGTGGTAACCAACGTTGCGAGCAAAATCAGGAAAGTCAGAAGAGACGCCAAAATGACCACCGTGCGGATAAGATTTGACACCTGATGTTGCCACTCCCGATCATCAATAATTTGAATCTGAGGAGAAATGGCTTTGAGGGCTTGGGTGAGAAGGCTCACGTTAAACGCTGCCTCATCAGCCAACGCAATATCAATCAACACAGGCAAAGCCTGAGGGTCCATCTGGGTTCCCCCCCCCCAAAAGAGACGTTAGTAACCTCTCCATTTCTTGCGGTGGAACAACGGTTGCTTGGTGTACGCCGGATGCTTTCTTCAAAAGAGCCAGCACTTTGGCTTGGGTTTCTGACGACGACGTCCCAGGCATCTCAATGGTGAGATGATTGGAAAACTGAAGCTCCCACGAGCGCGTTGTCTGGACAATAAAAAGTGTAAACACAAGGCACAAACTGCCCAAATAGACCATCAAGGCCACAATCAGAGGCAAAAAACGGGCCGCGATATCGTTCTTGAGGGGTAAATCTGACCGCGCACTCATGCTGCCATCCCGGGATGGGGGGTTTTCGTAATGGTCCCCTCGCGAATCGAAAGCCGCGCACACGGATATTGCTCCAACAGCCGGGGGTTATGGGTCGCAATCACCACCGCCGTTCCCATTCCATTGAGCTCCTCAAAAAGGCGCAAAAGCTTAAGGGCCATCTCATCATCCACATTCCCCGTGGGCTCATCCGCGAGCAGAAGCTGAGGGCGGGCAATCACCGCCCGCGCAATCGCGACGCGTTGTTTTTGTCCTCCCGAGAGCGTCGTCGGGTAAGCCTCAAGAGAGCTCCCCAGCCCCACCCAATGAAGCATTTCCTGGGCATGCTGGGAACTGCGCTTTTTATCCATCCCTTGCACACGCAAAGGGAGGGAAACATTCTCACTCACGGTTAAATGATCTAAAAGTTTGAATTCCTGAAACACCACCCCCACCTTTTGGCGGACATGGGGCAACCGAGAAGAATGGATTTTTGAAGCATTTTCGCCAAAAAGATGAAGCGTGCCCCAGGTCGGCTTGAGCCCCAGATAGAGCATCCTCAAAAGGGAAGACTTGCCCGCGCCGCTGGGTCCTGTCAAAAACTGAAAAGATCCCTTTTCGATATTAAACGTTGCACCGCGGAAGACCTCCGCCCCTTCTTTATAATGTAGCCCCACACCGACAAGTTGTGCTATCAGCTCTGACACTATCGCGGTCCTCTCTCTGTTGTTCCCTCTAACCATCGCACAAAAGAGCGCGCGCGTCTACCCTTGCACCACACCTGAAAAAAGCATACACTTCGCCAAAACTTCAGGAAAGGATTGCTGACCTCTATGATCATCACATGCCCCAGTTGTTCAAAGAGATACATGTTGGATGGAGACAGAATCCCCCCAGAGGGCCGTCAAGTTCGCTGTGCCTCTTGCCAACACGTGTGGCGATATCTTCCAGAGGAAGAAACAGCTTCGCGCCCCCTCCCCTTCCTCGGCTTCCCTCCTAGCGAAACCACCGTAACGCCACCTCCCTTTGTCAAAAAGCGGCGTCCCTGGATCAAATGGGGGATCCTCTGCCTCACAGGAAGCGTCCTGGCCTTTTTCATTTTTTGCCGCCATACGGTGGTGACCCTCTGGCCCCAGGCGCAAAAAGGGTATGCCCTGATTGGCTTATCCGCCCGCCTGCCCGGAGAAGGTCTAACAATTACCAATCCTCTCTCTTTAATCCACCGCCAAGGCACCGCAGAGATGGTGGTCGTCGCTGGTGACATCCGCAATACGTCACCTCACGTTCAAACCGTCCCCCCCCTGAAAATCACATTGACCGCAACACCTGGGGCCGCGTCCCCTCTCGACCACTGGGAGCATCGTCTGGCGGAAAATTCTCTTCTTCCTGGGGAAACCTTACATTTTGAAACAGCCCCCCGGCCTAAGGTGGAAGGGGCGCACCACGTTTCCATTGCATTCTAAAAATGTCCCCTTTATACTGCATTCACTAAATAATCACTGAAAGGCTGCCTTTGCATGAAAAAAATTATACTTGTCCTCATGATGTTGATCGGAATCACCTCAAGCGCCTCTGCTGAATTGCGCGTTAGCTTGACAGAAGGGGTCTTCAAACCTATCCCGGTCGCAATTCCCGTCTTTGCAGGTGAGGGAGGACAAGAAATCACCCAAGTCATCGTCAACGACCTAGAAAGCTGTGGCCTTTTCAAGCTGGTCGACCCAGCAGCCTACATCCAATCTTCACAAGATGTCATGTCCACCCCCCCGCTTTGCAGATTGGCGCATTTTACACGCAGAAGCCCTCGTGGGCGGACTTGTCCGCTCTCAAGGAGGGGCCGTCCAAGTCGACTTTCGCCTCTTTGATATCTTCACGGAATCTCAACTCACTGGTCTTTCTTTAAGTGCCGATCCTAATAATTGGCGCCAAGTTGCCCACAAAATTGCGAATGCAATTTACGAAAGACTCACAGGTGATCCTGGCTATTTTGACACGCGCATTACATATATTGCGGAAAGCGGCCCTGAAACGAATCGATCCTACCGTCTGGCCATTATGGATCAGGATGGCGCAAACCACCAATATCTCACCAGTGGCAATTCCCTTGTCCATACACCGCGTTTCTCACCCGACAGAACAAAAATCGCTTATCTTGACTTTGGTGAGCGAAATAAACGTCCAAATCTTAAAATATATGACCTGCAAACAGGACAATCCACGTCTTTAAGAGAAGCCCACGGCATGCGCATGACCCCTCGCTTCTCGAATGATGGAAGCCACCTCCTCCTCAGCGTTGCTGAAAATGGAACGACTTGCCTTTATAAGATGCACCTGGGATCCCAACAGCTCGAGAAACTGACCTCCTCAGCGGGCGCCATCGATGTTTCCCCCTGCTATTGCGACAAGGGCCAGAACATTGTGTACAATTCCGACAAAGGCGGATCTCCTCAATTGTATGTCAAAAGCGCCATGGGCGGCGAAGGCAAACGCATTAGCTTTGGGAAAGGTCAGTACTTTAACCCTATCTGGTCTCCTCGCGGCGATCTCATTTGCTTTATCCGTAAAAACGGGGGTACATTTTCTTTAGGCGTCATGGGGACGGATGGATCTGGCGAGCGCTTGCTCGACTCCGGTTACCTTATTGATGGCGTCACATGGGCTCCCAACGGGACAAGACTTGTCTATACCTACCAAGCTGGTCCACGTGCGAAAAGCACACTGAGGAGCATTAGTATTACCGGCCATGGTAAGGGGACCCTCAATATTCCAGGAGAAGGATCCCATCCCTCATGGTAGCTCTTGCTCCCTCTTCGAAAAAGGAGTAAAATGCCTCCGGGATGTGACGTTTTCTAACGGAAAAAGAACACCCAAAGAATTCAAGTAGATGGTCAAGACACCCGCCGGGTGGCATAACTACCTCTTGAAAGGTGAAGGAGATAGTGGTAGAAAAGCCCGACGACACCGAAAAAAGAAAAAAACATTAACACATTTTTAAGACGTTCAGATTATAGTGAGCGAACCAAAACAAAAAAGGAGAAAAAGAATGCGTTTAAAAATTGCTAGTCTTATTGCAGCGACTTCCATGTTGGCTGCATGCGGATCAACAGATGAGTGCTGCGTTGATGCTTCCGGCCAAGGTAATCTTGGTGCAGAAATTGCTGCCGTTGCTGCTGAGTCCCCTTGTGTTCCTGGATCACAAGCTGATTTCGTAGAAAACGTTGGCGACCGGGTTTTCTTTGACTTTGACAGGTCCAACCTTCGTGCAGAAGGCAAAGAGACACTGCAACGTCAAGCTGAATGGCTCAACAAGTACAGCGACTACGTTGTAACCATCGATGGTCACTGTGACAACCGCGGAACCGTTGAATACAACTTCGCTCTCGGTGAGCGCCGTGCAAACGCTGCAAAAGCAGAGTTGATTGCTCGTGGCGTTGATGCTTCCCGCATCCGCGTTATCAGCTACGGAAAAACACAACCCATCATCGAACAAAAAGATGGTGACGAGTGGGCTTACCAACAAAACCGTGTTGCTATCACAGTTTTGGACAACGTTCAGTAAGCTAAATAACTTACGAACGCCTTACAAAAACACCACCCCTCGGGGTGGTGTTTTTTTGTGTGCTCTGGCTTTGTGAAAAAGAAAATCCCTTTGTGGAGACCCTCCATTCCGTCACGAGAGCCCTTTTGCAGCCCCTTTTGTCCACACTGATCTGTTTTTATTTCTTGACTCCCTAGAGAGAAAATCCTACTGCTAGGCAGAATCAACTCATGGAGAAATAAAATGACCGTTTTTCGATTTAGAAGCTCACCCGCAATTTTATCTACACTCTTACACGCTCTTAAATATAGGAAACGATCATGTCGACACTATCTTACGTAACAACCACGCTTTATACACTTCTTCTTACACTTTCTCTTTCCTCCCCTCTTCTTTCGATTCCTCCTGAAAAACACCTTGCGATCACTCAGTTTGTTGAGCATGTGGCTGCTGATGCCGTTCGTGAAGGCCTCCTCAAAGAGCTTGAAAAACGAGGCTACTCCCTGGGTAAAAATTTAATCATTGATTTTGAAAATGCTCAAGGCAGTGTTGCAACAGCCAATCAAATTGCGCGAAAATTTTTAGGTCTGAAACCCACCGTCATTGTGGCCATTACAACGCCTTCAGCCCAGGCAATGGTAAAAGTCATCACAAAAGAGGGTCTGCCTATTGTCTTCAGTGCGGTAACAGATCCCATTGACGCGGGGCTGGTGTCTTCTCTCACAGACCATAAGAGTCACGTAACAGGCATCAGTGATGCCCCCCCGATCCGAGAACAGATCGCCTTCATCAAAACGCTTCTGCCAACCGCCAAAACAATTGGCGTTCTCTACAATCCTGGAGATCCCGGCTCTATCACTTCTCTGAAAACCGTCCGAGAACAGGCAAAGACCCACGGCTTAACCCTTGTTGAAGGAACACCTCTCAAATCTTCGGACATTCAAACAGCAGTCTTGCACCTTGTTGGCAAAGTGGATGCACTTTATGTCCCGCTCGATAACATGCTTGTTTCTGCCATGGCAACAGTGGCAACACTTGCAACAAAACACAAACTCCCCCTTTTTACTGCCGATAGCGGTTCTGTCGAAGACGGCGCGCTGGCTTGCTTAGGGTATAGCTATACTGCCGTCGGCACCAGAACAGGTACAATGATCGCAGATATTTTGGATGGCCAAAATCCTGCCACACTGCCTGTTGCCTCACCAGAGAAAAAAGATATTTTTGTGAACCGCACCACTGCTCAAAAATTGGGTATTACGCTCCCCACAGACATTCAGAAGAAAGCCCACTTTTATTAGCGTGCAACATCCAACTTTGTTATCATCTCCGCCTTTGCGGAGATGATAACTTTTTGTTTAGCCAATCGCCTTAAAGCAATGATCCACCTCGTCATAGGCCTCAAGGACGCCTGTCTTCATATCAAAATTCCAAGCATGGAGCAGCAAAGATCCTGCAGCGACTCTTTCTTGAACCCACGGGAAAGTCTTCAAATTCTGCAAAGAATTCGCTAAAGAATACCGCCCACACAGGACAACCTGCTCCTCTAAGGGGGCATCTTGATGATAATCAACGATGGCATCATGGGCAGCCGTGGCAATTTCCATCCATTTGCTCAAAAAGCTCTCCTGCCCGCAGGCCTCATGGGAGTGCTCGAGAAGGGATTGGATGCCCCCACATTGGGTATGACCAAAAAGAATAAGGTGGGGAATGCCGAGGACACAGACCCCAAATTCAAGGGCTGCACTGGTCCCATGATAATACGCATGGTCATTTTCAAAAGGCGGAACGAGATTGGCGACGTTCCGAATAACAAAGAGATCTCCCGGCTGGCAGTTCATCACAAGCGCCGGATCCACCCGCGAATCGGAGCATGCAATCATCAGGGCTTTTGGCTTTTGCCCTCCCTGCACGAGCTGAGAAAAGGAGGTATTGTCCTCCTGGAAATATTTCTCGCGAAACTTTTCGTATCCCTGAATCAGGGCGTTGAGATCCTTCTGCATACAAGAAATTTAAAGGATTCCCTAAGGGGCGTCAAAGAAAAACTATCGACACCCACAGGCGGGAGCAAGCTCAGGGGCACAGGGAGGAAAATACGGCAGAACCACAGGTGTTCCCATCTCCACCTTTTCAGCGCCCTTTGCATCGCCCTCCTCTTCTTTCTTCGGCTTCTTAGGCTTTGCCGGAGCCACGGCGACACTCACAAAAAGAACCGCTTTCTTCTGACTGTCTCCCTTGGCTTTACAGCTGCCCGAGAGCGTGTTCGTCAACGGCACATCAAACCGGAGGGTTGTGGGGTGACAATCCTCAAGATTCTTAAAGTCTGAAGGCCCTGCTTGATGTTGACGCAGCGCCCGCAACAAGGCCCATGTGCCGCCATAAGCATAGGTTGCCTTTTCTTTATTCACACTCAGATCTGTCTGCCCCCCTCCCGCCATAGGTTGGAGCGGACTGTTAGCCGCCCACTTGAACACGACTCTAAAGGGATCCCCTACTTTCCAATAACCTTTATGGGAAGACGAGCGCATGGAAATCTTTGTCTCATTGCTCACCACCGCCCACGAGAGCACCTCATTCGCCCGCGCCTCGCGATCCTTATTAACCCGGAAAGTGACATCAAAGGTAAAGGCCGGCTCAGGCGTCCCGCCCTTTGGTGAGAGGAAATCTCCAAAGAATTTACGGACACATTCCATTTGCTCAATAAAGCGCAGGGCATTTTTCCCAGCAGGTCCCAAATTAGGGGCCTGCATCAGGGTCGCTTTAATACCGGCAGCTTGAGTGTCAAGCATCTCAAAGAAAGTACGAATATCTTCAGGGTCCGCATCCGGAGAGGCAGGATCTGGCTTTGCCACAAAGGGGAATCGACCAGCGAGATTTGCGTTAAAGAAGCAGGCCACCTCTGTATATTGCCCCACAGAAACTTTACCTGAGAGAGCCGCACATTGCTCCTGAAGTTTCTCTTGGATCCCCATCAAGGTTTCGGTAAAGAAATCATAATCAAGCTCCATGGCAATGGGATCATTTGCAACCGTTGAGCAAGTTGCAAGGGTAACCGTATTCAACGGATTCAAGATAAACTCTTCAAGCCCATGCAGACCATTTCCTGCCGTTTTGCGGTCATAGCCACTCAAATCATCAATGATCTCCCCCCATTTTGCGATCAAAGGCGCATTGTCAGGCATGCCTTTTTGCTCAACAATCTCCAAGAGAGACACAAGGGGGGCTGCAAATTCTTGGGCAAGATAATGGATACGATCCCGCTGAAGCGCAAGGTAGTGCTTAAGCTCAGCCATATTTGAGACCCCAAAGGCCTCGAGCGACGCACCCGGCTGCCCCCGCCACCATGCAAAGGAATCCATCTTAATGCCATAAGGTGCTTCCTCCTCCAAAATGCTATCAAGCGCTTCGAGGGAAGAATATACTTCTGAAAATAGGAGATTTTTCAACGCGGAAAAATGGCTGGACGCGCCGTTCACCCACAGGGTCGACAAAATCTGCTCTAAAAAGGGCGTCGCCACGCGGTAGTTCTGCACCTGAGGCATCAGAACATCTTCTGGCGAATAGCCCGCACTATCCCCTGTCTCCGATCCAAACAATTGGGCCGTCACCAAACGATCCATAATGTTCTCGTTCAACCCTTCCCGAGCCAGTTTTTGGAAGAGAGGCTGAAGGGGCTTAGCCATTTTGAAAAGGCGGCTGTTCACAAAGTCGTTATAGCTGCCAATCAACTCAACGGCTTGTTGAAGGGTTAACGTATCCCATAAAAGGATCGACCCATTGGGAACCGTCTCAATCAGTTTTTTGTCCGTCGTAGGCGCCATAAAGGGCTCATTAAAGAAGGCATGTAAGCTATTTTTAAGCGCGACAGCCCCGGCAGAAGGGGCCGCCAGCGCCAATCCATTCTCTTGCGCAAAAAGCATCTGTCCGCCCAAAAGGGGCGAAGAGTAACCCGCCAAGCGCCGCCGGAACGTGAGAAAGTTTTGGTCCATGCCCCCTATCATCGCCTGAATATTTTTCTCAATGAAAAACTCGGAAGCGCCAATCAACCGCAACATCGAATCATAGCCCACGCCAGGCGCAAAATGGTTTTGATTCAACCACTGCAACCCAGGATTGTTTAAAGAGCGAATCGTTTGATCCAGACTTGTGAAGACATCCCGCACCACCCCAATCGTTTGGGCCGCCTGCCCTCGCGCTTCTGCAAATCCGCGGAAGCTCACCATCAGCTGGGCGAGTCCCGGGATCATCGTATTCGGGTTAAAAGTGGCCGTCTGAAAAGCATTAAATAGCTTGCTCAGTTTAATCGTCGCATTCTCTTGATAGGTCGCAAAGTTAAACAAACGCACCGTGGTTTGTTTGAGCGCACACACATAATAGTAGTTGTCCACGAAAAAGCCGTTTGGCATTTGATAATTAAAGAGGTAGGAGATAATTTCCGCAATATCTCCCAAGGTTGACTTGACTCCCAAGGCATTAAATTTATCTGCCGCCAACTGGAGGACATACATTTTTTCAACGTAATCATTGAGCTGCTGAAATTCCCGTGTCTGCAGCGGATTGCCCCCTTCGCCCGGCCCTGCTTTGAGGTCGCCTTGTTCATTTAAGGAAATCAACTGTTCGGCCTTATAATTCAGCTGTTCGGCCATCGACCGAAGGATAATCTTGTCATAAACAATGATCATCACATCCCGAATTCGGGAATCCAGCGTACTCCACCAAGAAGGGACCAAGAGAGGAGAAAAGAGGACATTCACCCGGGTTTGAGCCATGGTTTCAAGAAGGGTGTGAGTTTGCTCAGCAAAATAAGCACGCCCCACGGCTGTCTTGGAGTCATGACTATGCAGTTTTTGCAGCGTACTTTCCATCTGGGGCAGCACAGTCATGAGGTTGCGCGTCTCATCCTGAAGGGACTGGTTCGCCTTTAAAAGAGCCAGGGTTCCCAAAATAGCGGTCGTTCCAATCGCAAATTTCGCAGAGCGGTTCGTCGTTTGGCCACTTAACAGAAGGCGCGTCACAGGCTGGGCTAAGCCCTTCTCCCGAAAGATTTTCTTTTCAAAAAGATCCCGCGCAAAGTAAATATTGCGCCTTTCCGAATCTTCCTCACGCACCGCTAAGGAAGCCTCGTCCCCTGTCTCCGCGGCACAATGGCTATCCCCCACAAAATAGAGCCCCCTTAAGAAGAAGGAATCATGGTAGCCCGAGGATTTAAAGATATGATCGGTATAAATGCGCAGGCCCTTTTTCATCTGGGCAAATGAGAGGGGGAAGACAAAGACCCCATCTACCCCATCGACGCGCCCCCCCTCCGCATAGATTTCTTCCTGAACGATATCGAGCTCCCGATCAAGCGATCCAAAAGCTTCCTCAATCCATTCAGAGGTATACGCGCTCTCAATCCCCTTGTCGCAGGACCAGCCAAACATATCCGACCCATTTGAGAGCGGAATAGCCTGACAAAAATCTTCAAAACCAGGGACCAAGTCACACTTCGACACCACAATATAGATCGGAACTTTGAGCCCGGTCACCCGTTGCATCTGCCATAACTTTGCGTAGATACTTTCCGCCCGCAACATGATGTCATCATGGGAAAACGCCGAGGCGCCCACGAATTCGGAGGCGGGAATCGTGAGCACCACCGCATCCAAGGGCCGCTTAGGGCGATAATGGCGCAAAAGATTGAGGAAAAAGCTCCAATTGGACGTATCGGAGGTCGGGTAAGCCGCGTTCAGGACAAGCCGTCCGTCCACATCCAACACAATGCCATGATCATAGAACCACCAGTCACAGAGCTGCTGCGTTTGGACTTCGCCCGGCTCCCCGCTATGCCCGATCGGTCGATCCAGCCCCAAGCTACGCAGCAAGGCACTTTTCCCAGACCCCGTACTCCCCATCATCACAATCCAAGGCAGGCTATAACGGAATTGCGGCCCCCCAACAAAAACCTGCATCATCTTCAAGGCATGCAGGAAGGATTGTCCCAAAGGGTTCGTTCCAAAAAGACCAAAGCGAGAGAAAAAGAGCTGATGGCGTGTTAAGAATTGATGGAATTTCTCTTTAAAGAGTTCCCCTGCTTCCTTATGCAGTGATCGCTTATAAAGCCAAATGCCAAAAATGGCAAAGGCCAGGGCCAGCAGCAAGGCCACCACAAGCCACCAGGGGAAAAGCGTCATTAACCGTGTTTGGCCACCCATCCCCTACCGTCCCGCGTTACTTGAAGCAATAATATGGTCAACCGTCGAGGAAACCCCCTGAGTCGCCGTATACCAAATCACACAAGCGGCCAAAATATATGCCGCTCCCATGCCTGCAAAAATATAATAAAGTCTGTTCATACTCGGCAACGTCTTATCCGCAGCTCCCTCAATCGTATGGAGATAGGCTTCCGGGAAAAGGTGGACCGATTCCCGAAATAAATACGGTTCGCGGCGGTTAATAAAGACAAACAGCCGATCGCGGTAGGACCTCAGAACAGAAGCGCCCTCAAAATGACGATATTTTCCTTGAAATCCAAGGGCTAAAGCATTCAGAAAGAGCACAGCAAGGTCCATACGCGTGGGCTCCCAATTATCAAGCAAACGATCCAGTTTAGAAAAAAAAGTCTGACCCGCACTGTGCGTCTCATACAGGCGTTGCTCCAAAAGGTTGGATTCCCAGTATTTTTTCCCAGGCCATTGCAGATTCAAAAACACCTCATCCGCAAGGGCGGCCATGATAAATTGAGCTTCTGCATAATAGCTTTCAGCAAAACTATTCCCGCCACTGGCTGCCGTCACGGCCTGGGCATCCAGACACCCTTTCAATTTTTCCAACACATGTTCTGCAATCGCATCGGGCGAAGAGGCAGCTTCCCCCTCCCCTTTCTTCCAAGGCTTGGATAAAACAAAGTGCTTCTGGCGCAAAACCTGCTGATAGAAATCCTCAAAACATTCAATAAGAAAGGAGGGCGCCTCGTTTTGTTTGCTTAGTTGTGCCACGCCTTATGTCAGCTCCAAAATTTCGCTTCGAGGAGAAGATGTTTCTGCTCTTAGCATGTTTTTATCGTTATTTTTATTAAAAATGCGTTAACATCAAGACGTCCCAGAGCCATTATATAAAACAATTTCTGCCGGGCGCGTGGAATCATCGTCTGAAATATTAAAGAGACACAAGACCCCCGTCGGGTCAATATAGCGTTTGTCCACCTTGACCTGAATCAACTGGACCCCAGCTGTAGGGACCAAATGCAAAGAAGGAACGCCCGAGATAATCTCACGTGTAGCGCCCAAAACCCGGTTATCTTTTGCAAGGGTAATATATTTATCTGTCACAATCACACAGTTGTGAATCCAATCCAGCAACGTACTTTCGTCAACTCCTGATTGAATTTGCGCCCCAAGAATCAGGGTGTCGCTCACCCACGCAGATTGCAGTTGAAGCGTAAAGATCCGGTCACTCAAAGTGAAAGGAATGACTGTATAGCTTTCTTCAATTTCTTGAAGAACACGCGTAATATAATCAGACACCTGGGAAAAACACGCCCGAAGATCCAGATGATCATATCCTTCAAAACGCGGCGGTATATCTCCATACCGCACGCCTGAAATGTGGCCCGCAATCCCACACAGGGCTTTATAGAGCTCAAAAGGCGCCGCTTTGTCCGCGGACAGAAGCGCCTCAAAAGGCACAAGCCCCGCCAAAAGCTTCAACCGAATCTCTTCTAACTTCTCAAAGAATGGCTCAATGGTCACACGCCCCCCCGCCGGATTGCACCTTTTGCTGGAGATAACTCAGCTTCCGACGTAATTCGAGCGCGACCTGGTTACAGAGCTGCCATAAATCAGACAAGACCGCCGCCTGCACAGTCGGCGCCACATAGTCTGTCACAAAGAAACTTTTGGTATCATAGGATACCTGAGCAATCGGCATCGCCGTATAGTGGGGAGGCGGTTCCTGACCGAGCTGGAGAGAAAGATTCGGCATGAGACGGGGAATATCAATGGGTTGGTCGCCTGTATTGATATCCACAATCCGGGTATTCATGTGAGAGGCATACCGCGGCAAATCCCCTGAAAGATCGGCGGCATTTTCCCGCAAATAGGGCACACACAGGTAAATAAAATGCGGCGTTTCCTGAAGCTGCTCTCGGAAAGGGAGAAGATCAAGTTGAAGCGTACTCGCCATTTCCGAAATGAGCAGGCCATCGGGCATAATGGCCTCCAACTCAAGCAAACGGAACGTCCCTGCCGTCAACAACGCGGGATCAATTTTTATCTGACACAGCCCCCAGAAGAAAGGCGACATCTTAGAGGCATAGTAGGTCAGGAGACTCTCCATCCGGATATCCGCTTGCTGAAAATGCTGCGGCATCAGGAGCATCCCTTCGTACCATTGGATCGGATTAATATTAGGTTGAGCCATCGAGTTCACCTTGTCTTTAAGGGGGGAAGGAGTTGAATCGCCACGGGCGGCCCCGCCGGTGTAGGCGACATAACGGGTCGCGCACAGGGCTTTTGGTATCGATGTTGGGGCATTGCACAGGGTGGCTCATAGGGACGCACCACCTCAGGCGGTTGATTGAAACAAGTCGGTTGGGGAGGGGATGATTGCAAAGGTCCGGATTTCACATCACACATCTCATCATAACTCTCCCCTGAAACTTGCCACCCCGGCATGCTGGCCGTCTCCCCCCTGCGTCGGCCTTGCAGGCACTCTGAGACACACACGCTCTTCATGCCTGACTTCAAAAGCATAACGGTGAGAACCCCCGTACACGGTACCTTGAGGCGATGCTCGCCAGGCGTTAGATAGTCCGCAAAAACATAGGCTCCAAAAGCCTCCCCTTTCGGTTGAGGGGGCTTAAATTTATCCACAACCTGTCCCGGCACAAGCTCCCAATGCCAAATGTCCAACAATCCCGGATTATCCAACAAAAGTTGCTTAGAGGCCGCAAAATACTTATCCGCAGAAAGCTGGCTAAGAGCCTGACAAAGCTCTCCACTATAAGCCAATACCAGTTCAACAGTGGTTGCTGAATTATCATTCGCATCCAAATCCGCATAGATGGACACCGATTCCATCTCCAGCTCACCTTCAGGCTCAAAAAGAGAGGCACAGGACACCAAACAGAGGGCGACACAACAAACAAACCAGCGATGAAGAAGGGAATATCTCATGAAGACGCTTTTTGTGCCGGAAGTTTCACCACAATTGCCCCTGGCGCATGAGCAGCCAGCTGCCCAACGGCCTCTAAGGCTGTGGCGTAATCATGATAACTGCCACTTTGAACATAATAAAGCGCGTCACCTTCTTGAGATTTCCCCTCAACCACAATGGCAGGTTGCCCCAAGGCTTGCATTTGTTCTTTAAACCGTGTTGCATTTTCAGGCGCCGCATAAACCCCCAATTGAACCGTATAGTCCCCGATCCCTCCTGGCAAAGCTGCACCCTGAGAAGAGGGTTGCTGAGGCTCAGAAGCCGGCAAGGCGGCCGGCAGAGTCTGAGCTAAATGGGCCACCTGGTGACCAACAGCAGCCTGGGTGACAGCAGCGACAGGATGGAGAAGAGCCGGAATATTGCCATGGGTTGCTTTTCCAAATGCCATCTTTGCGGACTGCCCCAAGGCCCCTTGCATCTCCCGACTCACCGAACCTTCAGAGGCTTGTGGCATCCTCTGAGGCTGAGAAAGACCCGCTTGCGCCTCTTCACGCTGACTGACATAACGCACAGGCGCAGGCACTTCGAACCACATCCCGAGCAAGAACCCTCCTAAAAAGGTAAAGGCGCCAAAGAAGACTAAACTAGCAGCCATGGCAAACAGAGACAGATTTCCCAACATCACCATCGCCGGCGCGCTTTTCACGACGGGTTGCATTTGAGGAGGCAGCGCATAGGGAGGCCCAAACGCTTGAGTAGGGTAGGTTGGAGACGGCGGCGGAACATAGCCCCCTGTCCCCCCAGGGGCAGGTTGAGATGGAGGGGGAGCACCCCGTGGATCAGATTGCGGTTGACTCATTTATTCGTTGGACACGGTTGGCAAAGCTTCTGCGTCCTCCTTCCCGTTCTCATTTTCCTCAGTATATAGAGGAACCAAGACCCTGAATAGCAATTTTTTTCTTAGGATATCCGCCGAGCACGCACAACCCGACTCAGGGTCATCCCATGGACCGCCGAAGCGCCTGATTTGAGAAGAATTTTAGTGCAAGCCTCCAACGTCGCCCCAGAGGTAAAAACATCATCGACAAGGATGACAGACCTTCCAGCAAGCAAAACTCTTTTCTTATCCGGCACCCTAAAAGCCCCGGCCACATTTTGGGTACGCTCCTTTGAAGAAAGAAATCCTTGCGAAGGCGTGCGCCGCTTGCGCACCAAAAGGGAGGGCGCATATAGCCACCCTTTTTGCCGAGCGATCTCACGTGCCAAAAGCGCCGCCTGATTATAGGTACGCATGAAAAGGCGCGTCCAATGCAACGGCACTGGTACACAGAGAAACTCCCCCTCCCCGTCCCACACCCTTGCCATCCATTGGGCAAAAAGTGGCGCCGCACCCACCCCATCCCGATGCTTAAATCGTAAAAGAAGATCGCGGCTCTCTGAGGTATACGCAAAGACCGACCTCACGGTTGCATAGGAAGGAGGATGGGCCAAGCACGCCCCACACAAAGCCCCTTCCCCAATCTCAAACTCAAAGGGCATCCCACAACAAGCACACAAAGGCGGGGAGATAAAGGGGACCAGTGGCCAACATGTGGGACACAGCCCCGCGTCCTCTCCCAAAATGTCACCACATTTCACGCATCGTAAAGGAATCAGAAAATCCAGAACTTTCTTAAAATTCAAAGGGAACCCCCACAGAACGGTAGGCGGCCTCCAAGGTATTGCGAAGAAGGGAGACCACCGTCATCGGCCCCACCCCGCCCGGCACAGGCGTGATGGCCCCTGCCCGCAAGCGTGCTGTGGCAAAATCAACGTCGCCCACAATCTCACCAGATGGTAGTCGGTTAATCCCCACATCAATCACCGTTGCCCCTTCGCGAATCCATTCTCCTTGGATAAATTGAGGACGCCCAATGGCAACAACAAGGATATCCGCCGTCTGGCAAAGAGAGGGTAAGTCGCGCGTTTTCGAATTGGCCATCCATACCGTCGCCCCTTGCTGGACCATCAACATGGCCATGGGACGTCCCACCAAAATTGAGGTGCCAATAACGCCTACCGTCACCCCTTCAAAAGAGGCGTGCACTGTTTGCAAAAGAGTCAGGCATCCCAGGGGTGTGCAGGCAATAAAGCCGTCCGTCTGCCCCTGAAAGAGCTTCCCCGCATTTAAGGGATGAAGCCCATCCACATCTTTCGAAGGATCAATAAGAGAAAGAAGGACCTTCCGATCCAAATGAGGGGGCAAAGGAAGCTGCAGAATAATCCCATGAAGGGAAGTATCCCGATTAAGCGCCTCAATGCGCTCTCGCAACGCATCAAAAGAAACGTCAGAGGGCAGCACATGCTCTTCAAAATGATAGCCAAGCTCCCGCGCCTGCTCGCCCTTCCGCCGCACGTAAATCTGACTCGCAGGGTCCTCCCCCACACGTACAACGGCCAACCCAGGACACACCCCTGCTTGGGCCTCAAGCGCTTGGGTTAGAGACAGAAGGCGCTTTTTGAGACCCTGCGCAATAGATCGTCCATCAATGAAGGCACATCACCCAACTAAGACTTTGATCATCAAGCGCCCGATGACAGCCTGCAAGAACCAGGCCCCCAAAATCACCACCAAGGGAGAAAAATCCATCCCTCCCGTGGCCGGCAAAACCCGACGCACACGCTCCAACACCGGCTCCGTCACCCGCACCAGAAATTCCATGATCATCACGACAAAGTTATTGTCACTGTTAATGACCCGAAAGCTCACAAGCCAGTTCATCACCACGCTGGCAATGATAATCCACACATAAATGCCAATCACCGTATTACAAACAGATAAAAAAGGTATGAGAAGTACATCCATTGCTGAGTCTCTTTTTTCGAGGGGGAAGTCCTACAACTTCTTCTTAACAGTGCCCACTATACATCATTTTTGTGCTTTGTGCTACAGGAGAAAAAAAACTGACACTTCAAAGACTTGCCCACGTATCCAAAAAATAGAATTTTCCGCCTTCTTTCTACTTAACTTTCCATGCCAAACGCGGCTTAATGAGGCTAAGACTTTCCTTAACCTAAGGAGACGTTCCATGACAAAAACAATCCTCTCTCTCCTTGCCTGTATCAGTATCCTCCCCCTTTCTAACGCAACAGGCTTGACACTCAAGGTGCAAAACTACACCGCAAAGCCCATTTATCTTTTTTTAAGACCGGCAAATGGCTTCACGGCGGTGTATAGCGCCCGCATTCCCCCCACCCCCCATAACGCCCATCAGGTCCTCACCCTTGAAGATGCCGCTTATAATATTCACGAAAACTACGATGTGATGGTGGGGGAAAAACAAGGCGAACCCGACTGGCACGCCTTGGAAAGAACGTGCCAAGAGCTTCCGAAAGAAGCGGCCCCCCATATCCGAATTGACGACGGCCTTAAGACCACGTGCACCACCTCACGCCACTTAGAATTGCAAGGCGAGTCTGCCCCGAAACAGACGCCTTGAGAGAAGAAGGGGAGAACACCGCGACTTTCTTTGAGGCTCCGCCCCGGGAACGGTCCTGATGGGCGTAGCGTTCGCTTCCTCACCAGGCGTCAGAAACCAAAAGTCACCCTGATTTTTGCGATGTCTGTTTTTTTGCATTTCTTGCGGGGGGCAAAGATGTCGCGGCATTCCATAAGGGCCGTCCAGTTGAAGCAGATCGCTGATGTTCTCCGGAAGGCGAAGAATGTCCACCAGATGCTGGGGCAGCTCTCCCTCGGGCCCTCTGCTCTACAGGAGAAGCGGCCGCTGCGGAAGGGGAGTGTGTGACAGCAGGAGGAGAAAATCGAGACTCATCGGGAACGTGTAAACTGTGTAACGCTGTCAACCTTTCGAGTTCCGCAGTGGCATGGGCAAGGGCGGCTTCGGCCTGCTCTTTCTCTTGCCATAATGACTCTCCTGTTGCCTGCGCCATCGCGAGGGCCGCTTTTAAGCGCTCCCCCTCGGGTCGCAGGGCGCCAAGCTCTGCCTCCAAATGTTTGATATCGTCCTCTAGCGCTTGTACTGTTTCCTGTAGCGTTTTATTAATGTCATCAGTCCTTAAAAGAGTACAGCTCGCTCGCTCAAGATCTCCTATATGCTTATCCCGCGCTGCTACTCGCGCGGTCAATGCTCTTACTGCTTCTCGATGCGTTTCCTCTTCCTCCTCTCTCCCTTGCAACAAGGCTTCAAACCGTTGGTGTAAAGCAGCATTCTCCTCTTGGAGCGTTTGGACCTCTCTTGCCTGCTTTTCGAGTTGAGGACGCAATCCATCCCTCATATGTTCGGCGTGTAGGGCTTGGGCAACCCTCTCTTGTTGTTGAGAGGCGAGTGCCGCCTCAAGCGTTTTCACCTTCTGTGAAAGGCTTGAAATTTCTTGCAAGAGCTCCGTATTTCTCTGATCGATGGCATTCTTTTCTTGGACAATTCTCTCGTTCTCTGCCAGCATTGCCATGACATGCGTCTCTATTTCTGGCCCAATCACCTCTGCCGTGATTGCGGCACTCAACTCCTTCTCTTTCTTTTGCAGTTCTTGTGCGAGGGAGCATTGCGCTTCCTCTCGCAGTTCCCTTTGCACACGCTTGGGCAACATCTTTTGATTCTCAAGCACAGCGTTGCCGTAAGCTGCCGCTGCTTTTTTTAAGCCTTCGTCCAGCCCTTCTTGCCGCGCCACTTGAACAGCTTCTTGAAGAGCCACCTTATCCTTGGCCTCTTGTTCTGCCTTTGCACTCGCAACGGCAACGTCCTGCCATTCTTGATAGCGGCGCCCCAATGCATAGATTGTCCTCCTCCGCTCAAGGTTACTATCCTCAATGATCTTCCTATGCATGCGTCGTAGGCTTGTTATCGTCGCCAGCAAGTCTTGTGCCTGCGCTTGATATTCCTTTTCTCTCGTCTTATGGATTGCCTCCATACTTGCAAGCTCGCTAGAAAAATCTAATCCCGTTAAGGACAATATGTGGGAAGGGCCTTCCAACGCTCTTCGAGACCCACCCTGTCGGTTCGCTTCTAAATTCTTTATAAACGCCTCACGCACCTTTTGCTTCAATTGCGTCCCTATCTTGTCAAGCCTTTCTCTCAGCTGCCCTTCGAACAACAAGGACAGCTCTCTTAGTGATATTGAATCCTGCGCTCTCCCACTGAGATACAAAGCGTCTGGCTGAGCGTCTGGCGGTTGCAGACCATACATCTTGCCAGATGCGTCACCATTAGAAGGGTAGAGAGGAGGGGCATTGCGTGGAGAAGGAGGCTCTTCTGAAACAGGGTCTGAAGGCGGTTCTGCAGGAGTCGGTCCTTCCACTTGAGAGTCTTCCGGTGTGGAGGAAGAGGCCTGTTGCACCTCATTTCGATGACTTCTCACTGCCTTCAGTCTCTGTTCTGTCGTCGCAGCCGCCGCTTTTTCCTCTTCCTCTCGCCAACGTTTTTTAACTATTCTGAGCCTCTCTTCTGCTGCCGCTTCTTCATCTGGCGTGCCAGGCTTTATAATATCTTCAATACATTTTTCAGGAATATTCCGCACAAATGCAGAGACAAGCGTATCATAAGTTGCCCCCATCAAACTCAAACTCTTTGGCAAAGTAATCAGGACAGGGGGCGAAGCAGGACGTTTCTTGAAAAGAGAACGGGGGTTCCTTGGAGAAGACACACTCTCAGAAGAATCCAAGAGTGCTTGTGTTTCCTCGGAACCAAAAGCACAAAGATATTCGCTCATCGAATAATATTCCGGTTTATTATTAAATTTTATATCAACAATAGAATATTTTATTAAATCATTGCGGCCATCCGTCAAAATATACATATTTACTTCATCGGATGCTGATTGATAGAATAAACCGCTATGCTCAAAACGCACCGCGATATTTTGATAGGTTCTTTTCAACCCCTTTCTGTAAAAGAAGGGGCGCATTTTGAGAAAATCAATAAATCGACGGTTGCTATCTCTCTTGCTTCCGGGCACAAAAATACTAGGTTTGCTTGATTTTAAACATTCCAACAAGATCTCCATCGCCTCGCTCTCGAGAAGAAGAGCATATGTGGTGGGAAAGATATCTCTCCCAGGAATAAGAGGTTTGCCTTTATTCTTTAAGACACCTTCTTGTAGCCCTGTTTCCTCAATCGGCGCCTCTACGCGTTTTTCAAGCTGTTGCCTGTCTTGGATATTTCTGTCCTTGAGATCCACAAAGAAACAAATAGAAAGGGGACAGGACCACCTATTCAAAGAAAGATGAGCCACATCCCCCTCTTCTCCAGATTGATGTGTCTCTTCCCCCTGAAAGTAGCAGTGTGCATCCTTAAGATTGTGGAAGGGATAATTTTCTAACGCTTTGTCTAGGCCTTCCCCATTTTGCAAGCTCCTTTCCGCTGCTTCAAAGCTTGCGGTTTTCTTGCTGATCTCAGCTGCGGCTTGCTTCCCTAACGCTCGCAACTGAGTAGCGCAACCTATCGACGTATGCACTTTTGGAAACAATGCTTCAGAGTAATGAATACTTACATTCCATATTGTTTTTCCTTGGGCCACGTCTTCTGCATTGACGGCTGCAGATGCTGCCACCTCCAACGAGGCACCTTGAAGCATGAAGATAAGACTCATTCCACATAAAAACTTCATCGTCTTCTCTCCTGACGTAGGGTTCAAAAGGAAAAGGGAATACACAGAAAGTGTGACCGAGCCCACAAAAAAATGCAAGCCCTTGAAAACAAAGAAAAAACGAAAGCGACAAAGAGAGGCGCGAAACCACCACGCCTGCCAACCGAAGCTCAACGAGCGAAGTGCTAGTTTTAGAGCCCACCTTCGACATCCACCTTCGCTAAAGCTTCAGCGGATAAAAGGCTTCGGTGCGCATCCGCCATAGCAATATTTATAAACAATCCGCCGTCGCTGAAGCTATGGCGGACAGCTTTCGCTTGTGTTGGCTGGCCTGTCAGCTGTAGCGCGAAGCGCGAAAGCTGGCGGAGGGGGTGGGATTCGAACCCACGAGACGCTTCCACGCCTGCCGGTTTTCAAGACCGGTGCCTTCAACCGCTCGGCCACCCCTCCACGTTCTTCAGGACATATAGAAAGCCCCTCCGAACGTCAAGAGGGCCCATCAAAAAACAGGAACCTCAAAGGCTTTTTTGTGGTATACTGTCCCTCAAATTTATAAAGAAGGACACACCTCCATGGCGCGTATCGCTTTCAAAAACTGTAGACAATTCCTTAGAATTTCCCTGGTAATGCTTTCGTTGTTTTCGCTTCCCCTAACGGCGGATTCCCCTACCAAAGAAGAGCTGCATAAGAAAGTGCAGGAATTGCAACACGAAAAAGAAGAGCTGCATAAGAAAACCCAAGACTTACAACAAGAAAAAGAACGGTTTGTCAGACTCCTCCTTGAAAAACAGCATCTCCACGAGGAAAAACGTCGCACCCACGAAACATTGACGACGCAACATACAGAAGAAACGAAGGCGTTACTAGCACACTTGAGAGACCAGCTCACCCCCCATGGACTCTACTTCACCTTCGGCGGTGAGGATGGGAATACCCTCACCATTTCCCCTCTCCCCAAGGGAGAGAAGGAAGTACGACAACAGGCACATTACTTTGCGGATCGCATCAAAGCCTACCATACCCAGCTTCAAGCAAAGCAGATCGACCTGGCCAACCTTCAGAACCAATATGGTCTGGTAACCACCCCTGAAGGAAAAACCCTCCTTTTTGATCAACTCACCCGTACTTTACGGGAAAAACATAGCCTTGAGCTGGCCCTCGAAACCGCACAAGCGGCTTATCTGAGGCTGGAACACCTCATCAAAATACAAACAAAAGTGCCTCCCCAATCGACGCTTCCCACATAGACTTGTCCTCCCTTCCCTTTTATAGTGCGACCATGAGAAAAGTACGTTTTGATCCCCTGCGTCCCCCCACTCCTTCCTTACGCGCATGCGATCATGTGGGATGCGAGGAAAGCGGTGAATTTCGGGCTCCCAAAAGCCCCGCGCATTTGAACGACTACTACTGGTTTTGCCTGCCCCATATCCGTGAATATAATAAGAATTGGGACTTTTATCGCGGCATGAGCATTAAAGAGGTAGAGGCAAGCCGAGTCTCCGATGTCACCTGGAATCGCCCCTCTTGGCCCGTCGGGTCGTGGAAAACCCTCTTGGATAAGCTCCATACGCTTGACAGTCTTGACCCTTTCCTCTCCATTGATTCCTTATCTCCTGCCCTTCCCAAAGAAGTGCGGCAAGCCTGTAAAGCCCTAAATCTTCCCTCTCTTGTGACCTTGGAAGAGCTCAAAAAGTGCTACAAAGAGCTTGTCAAACGCCACCATCCCGACCTTCAGGGAGGGGATAAAAAGGCAGAGGAGCGCCTTAAGGAAATCAACGTGTCTTATCGTATTTTAAAGCAGTATTTAACGGAAAATTTTCCGCGTTAAGAAACGATGCGCCTCGCCGCATAAACACCGTAGAAACTCGCGCACAGCCAAGCACTTTCCATCACAAAAGAAGCCAAATTCCAAGAATAGACGAGCGAGACAAGAATCAAGAGAGACCCCAGAGCGTTCAACAGGGAAAAGAGAACGCCTTCACTGGGAAGTTTTTTCATCTGGAGTAAGAAATAGGCCACAAGAGCAAGGGCCGTCCCTGTAATGCCAATAAGGTCGGTCATATAATTGCTTACAAATTCTAGCAATTCTCTTAATCTCCCGTCTGAATGCGCTCAATCAGTTGCTTCACGGTGGGAATAAAGCCCCCCGCATAGAAGGGATCTTGAGAAAAGCGATAGGCGGCATGCCCCGCAAACATAAGCTGCTGGTTCACATCCTCACTATGGCTGATAGCCTGCAACGTTTTTTGAATACAAAAAGATCGGGGATCGGCTTTGCGCCCTGTCGTTCCCGCCTCATTCTGAGCCCAGTTACTAAAGAGACATGCGCTGAGGCATCCCATACAATCAATCTGATCATTCAGGATTTCCTGGGCTTTTGCAGGCGTCACAAAGATGAGGGTCGAATCCGGCGTGCGCATGGCTTCCGAGTAGCCCATCGTCACCCATGCTTCTGCCATTTTCTTATCGAAAGGTGTCAGATAAACGAGCCGCCCACGGGCACCAATCGGAAAGCCTTCTGTATGATCCCCCACAGGGCCCACTGTATAAGCCACTTGATGGGTCGCCCGTTCCTTGAGTTCATCAAGGAAGGGATTTGAGACGGCCGAGGAATAGAACCCTGTCGGACTAAATCGATTGAGGTAGACATCCCCTTCTTTTAAAGTCAGCAATTTCTGCTTCCACGCTGGGGAAATCGGACTTTCTTGGGTAAGCAACGGACGGGTGCCAAACTGGAACCCGATGGGGCCGAGCTCAGGATTATCAATCCAATCGGCCCATTCTCTTAAGTTCCACACGCCCCCGGCCATAATAATCGGTACATTCTCCAACCCATATTCCCGCATCACGGCACGCAGTTCGCGCACACGCGGATAGGGGTCTTCGGGCTTTTCAGGATCTTCGCTGTTGCTCAGGCCATTGTGGCCACCCGCCCGCCAGGGATCCTCATACACCACTGCCCCCAGCCACTCAGGAAATTTATGATAAGCCCGCTTCCAAAGAGCCCGAAAGGCCCGGCCCGAAGAGACAATGGGGTAATAATAGAGGCCATAGCTTGCAGTGAGTTCAGCGACCTTATAGGGCATTCCGGCTCCACAGGTCACCCCATGAATCAGAGGACTGACGGCTTCCAAAATGCCATGCAGAATTTCCTCCACGGCCGCCATTTCCCAAAGGACATTCATATGAAGGCGGCCCTGCCCATTGGAACGCTCATGAGCAATTTTCGCCTGGGTGATGCCCCCTTGAATCCCAAATTGAATCAGCTCGTGATGACGCTCCCGCCGGGTGGTCCCTTTATAAACAATGGGGACAATATTGCCTTGAGCATCCAACGCATCTGCGTTAACAGCCGAAAAAGTTCCGACCCCTCCTGCTTCTGACCAGGCGCCAGAGCTCTCTCCATTGGAAACAGAGATCCCCTTGCCTCCCTCCACCAAGGGAAGCACTTCACGGCCAGAGAGGAGAATGGGATTCAGAGCTTTCAACGGTGTTTCTCACCATTTTTCTGCATCGGCTTACTCAACCTCTGTTGCGCGTCTCGCCATAAGTCAGAATGCTGAGAGCCGGGAGTGCGATATGCTTTCGCGAGGAAAGTCTTCAAGTCTTCAACGTCCGAGGAACCGAAGGCCGCCGCATTACAGGCCGCTATAAATTCTGGTATGATATTATTACCAATTCCATAGATAGCATGATCTACTTTTAGATCTCCACAAATGTATACCCGCTTTTTTTCATCGTCGATTTTATCCCGACTGTCCCCAGCAGCACGCAAGGGGAACGCTCCGCCGGCAACGGAAGAGATCCCCCCCCAAACAACCAAGGAAGTCACAAGACGTCTGATAATTGAGTGCCTTCTCATGTTTTAAGGCCCTACCTACTCTTTTTCCACAGCAATATCCTGCCCCGTCGTTTGGTCAACCCGCTTCATACTCAAACGAATTTTCCCACGGCTATCCATTTCAAGGACCTTCACAAAGACCTCATCGCCTTCTTTCACCACATCGGTCACTTTTTCGACCCGCCGAGGAGCGAGTTCACTCACGTGCACAAGTCCATCCTGACTGCCAAAGAAGTTTACAAACGCCCCAAAGTCAACCACACGAACCACTGTTCCTTTATAGATTGCCCCCACCTCTGGTTCATCTGTAATGCTACGCACCCGCTTTTCAGCGGCCGCTAGCACCTCGGCATTCGGTCCTGCAATCGTGAGGTTCCCATCATCCGTGATATCGATCTTGGCGCCCGTGGTTTCACAGATCTCCCGAATGACCTTGCCACCTGTCCCAATGACCTCCCGGATTTTTTCTTTCGGAATCGTAAAGCTGATCATCCGCGGTGCATAGTCTCCTACCTCCGCGCGTGATCCCTCCAAGGCCTCGGCCATCTTCCCAAGGATGTGCAGACGCCCCTGGCGGGCTTGCTCAAGCGCAATTTCCATAATTTGCGGTGTAATACTGGTGATCTTCAGGTCCATCTGAAGGGAGGTAATCCCGTTGTGACTTCCGGCCACCTTAAAGTCCATATCCCCTAAATGGTCTTCGTCCCCAATAATGTCAGAAAGAACCGCAAAGTCTTTTCCTTCCTTAATGAGGCCCATGGCAATACCCGCAACGGGACGCTCGAGCGGCACCCCTGCATCCATCAAAGCCAAGGAAGACCCGCATACCGTCGCCATGGAAGAAGATCCATCAGATTCAGTAATTTCCGACACCAAGCGGATGGTATAGGGGAACTTTTCTTTAGACGGCATCAGAGGATGCAAAGCCCGCCACGCAAGCTTTCCATGACCAATCTCCCGTCGACCCGGACCACTCATCCGGCCCGTCTCGCCTACCGAATAAGGGGGGAAGTTGTAATGGAGCATGAAGGGTTCCTTGTATTCTCCTTCGAGTGCGTCAATGATTTGCTCATTTTGCGCCGTTCCAAGGGTCGTCACCACAAGAGCCTGAGTAGATCCCCGGGTAAACAACGCACTCCCATGGGCCCGCGGCAAAATGCCCACTTCAGAAACAATCGGGCGAATGGTGGTCGTATCCCGCCCATCAATCCGGTAGCCCGTCTCTAAGATTTGATGACGCACGAGATCCTTCTGGAGCTCTTTAAATTCTGCCACGGCCAGCCCCTCTGGAAATCCTTCTTCCATCAGGGCCGCAATCGTTTGACCTTTGAGAAGATTGAGTTTTTCATGACGTTGGCTCTTATCTTGAAGCGTATAGGCTTCTTTCAAGTCCTCAAGGGCGAGTTCCCGCAAACGGGCCACAAGGGCATCCTTCTGAGGATCTTCAGAAGAGAGGGTCCACGGATCCCTCGCACATTGCTCCGCAAGACCAATAATCGCTTGAATCACAGGCTGGAACTGTTCGTGTCCAAAGGTCACAGCGGCCAACATTTGAGCTTCAGAAAGCTCCTGCGCTTCCGACTCAACCATCAAAACACCCTCAGCCGTTCCGGCCACAACCAGGTTCAATTGAGACGTCGCACTTTCTTGAAGCGTAGGGTTTAAGACAAATTTATCATCGATCAAGGCCACCCGCGCCGCCCCAATAGGACCTAAGAAAGGAAGACCAGAAAGGGTCAACGCCGCGGACGCGCCCACAAGAGCGGGAATATCTGTCGGGTTTTCCATATCATGGCTGAGAACGGTGCACACCACCTGAGTGTCATTGCGAAAATTCTCAACAAACAAAGGACGAATCGGCCGATCAATCAACCGCGAAATAAGTGTCTCTGCTTCACTAGGCTTTCCTTCACGCCGAAAAAATCCACCTGGAATCCGACCCGCGGCAAAGGCTTTTTCTTGATAATGTACGGTCAGCGGAAAAAAGTCCACATCTGGCATAGCCTTTTTGTGCGCCACCACCGTGCACAAAACAACGCTTTCGCCATAAGTGACCAGGACAGCCCCATCGGCTTGACGCGCAATTTTACCCGTTTCCAGGATGAGAGGCTTACCTCCCCATTCAATCTCTTTTCGGTAAACTTTAAACATGTTGTTTTTCATTCCTTTTCATCATGAAATATAAATAGAAAGCGCCAAGCTCCACCCCAGGATTCAATCGCTCTTCCAAACGCCTTTTCAGAGGGTTAGCGACGCAATCCTAAGCGTTCAATGAGGGTTGCATAGCGAGTCGCATCCACGCGCTTCAGATAATCCAAGAGACGACGACGACGGCTTACGAGCATTAACAAGCCACGGCGGGAGTGGAAATCTTTCTTATGCCCCCCCAGATGTTCTGTCAGCTTTACAATTCTTTCGGTAAGGATCGCCACCTGGACTTCAGGGGACCCTGTATCATCTTTCTTGGTTGCAAAATCTTTAATCACTTCTTGTTTGCGCACAGGCGTAATCGACATCTCTTTCTCCTTTTTTCAAATATTAAACACACGTATAGGCTGAATCAGCCCATCCTCAACTCTTCCTAAGCCTTGCGGGGTTGTCCCACAGGTCACCAGGATCGTTCCCTCTGGCATTCCTTGAGAGGAAATCGTTCTACCCTGACGAAGAGCCTTTGCGTCCTCATGTCCAACCTCAAGTGCCAGGATGTCGGCCAGCGCACCTTGAAGGGGCAAAACATGATTCAGCAACTCCTCCTTATGCCCCATCTCGAGAAGAGAATCCAGTAAAATCGCATTTCTCTCGTGAAAAGGAGCCGCCATCTGCCGTCGCAAGGCACTCAAATGACCATATGTCCCCAGTTGAAGCGCCAAATCCCGCCCTAAGCTACGCACATAGGTTCCCTTACTGCACGTCACCTCAAAAGTCGCCGCATCCAACGTCGTTTCGATGAGATCCAGAGCGTCAATCGTCACAGCACGCGTCGCAAGCTCAAATATTTCACCGCGTCGGGCCAAATCATAGGCCCGCTCCCCCTTCACCTTGAGGGCCGAATAGAGAGGAGGAACCTGCGTGATCTCCCCCCTAAAATGGGGAAGAATCTGTAGAATATCCTCACGCGTCGGTCGATGGGGAGAGGTAGCTGTGATCTCCCCCTCACAATCTTCTGTAGACCGCGCCTCGCCCCACGTCACCGTAAACCGATAGGCTTTCTTCCCCTCGAGCACATAGGACAGGGTTTTCGTCGCTTCTCCCAAGGCAATTGGCAAAACACCTGAGGCTAACGGGTCCAACGTTCCTCCATGCCCCGCTTTCTTCACCTGAAAGAGGCGCTTGACCAGAGACACCGCCCGCGTTGAAGTCATCCCTATGGGTTTATCGATAATAATCCAGCCGTGCATGAAAGAGCACTACGTATTCATGCCTGAGAATGAAAGGGACGAATGGTCTCTTTCAAAGAATCTCTGAGAGTTGGTCCGATTTCTTCCAATTCATAATCGTCTTGAAGCCCCATCCAAAACTCTTCAGATGTCCCAAAACAATAAGCCAATCGAATGGCCGTATCTGCCGTAATCCCCCTCCTCCCCAAGATGATCTCGTTGATACGCCGTGGCGTGACACCCAAACGAGATGCAGCTTTATTCTGGGAAATTCCAAGAGGTTTCAAGAATTCCTCCAGCAACACCTCCCCCGGGTGAATATTTGATAATTTTTCAGCCATTTTTTTCTCCCATTTGTCATTCCCGCGTAGGCGGGAACCCAGATTTTAAACTTCTTTATTTTGTAGTATACAAAACAGGCTTGTGTATATAAAAAACTTCTAAGTCTGGGTTCCCGCCTACGCGGGAATGACAATTTTATTACACAAAGTTTTACCTGATCATGCCCCCTCTCGGTCTCTACATTCACTGGCCCTTTTGTCCCTCAAAATGCCCCTATTGTGATTTTAATAGCCATGTCCGGGAAGGAGTGGACCAAAAACGCTGGCAGGAGGCTCTATTAACAGAGCTGACCCATGCCGCACACGAGACGCAAGACCGCACCCTCACCACGATTTTCTTTGGCGGCGGCACGCCTTCGCTCATGGCCCCCGAAACGGTGGACGCGCTTATTACAAAGGCAAAATCTCTTTTTCCTCACGACCCTAACCTTGAGATCACCCTCGAGGCCAATCCGGGCACGCTTACCTCCGAAAAATGTACTGCTTTTCGAGCAGCGGGCGTCAATCGTCTCTCCATGGGCGTTCAGTCTTTTGATGAGACAGCGCTCACGTTCCTAGGCCGACGCCATTCCGTAAAACAAGCCTTAGACGCGATCAACATGGCTGCCCTCACCTTTCCTCGCTTTTCTTTTGACCTCATCTATGCCCGACCTGACCAGACAGAAGCGACCTGGCGCCAAGAACTCTCCCAAGCGCTCTCCTATGCGAAAGGCCATCTGTCTCTTTATCAACTCACCATTGAGCCCCAAACCGCTTTTGCGACCCGACTTGCCCGGGGCGAAACCATGACCCTCGCCCCCGATCCCGCAGCCACCCTTTACGAGGTGACGGAAGAGATCATGCAAAACGCAGGCCTCCCTTCTTATGAAGTCTCCAACTATGCCGCCCTCGGTCAAGAATGCCGCCATAATCTCCTCTACTGGAATTTTGAAGATTACATCGGCATTGGTCCCGGAGCCCATGGTCGGATCACCCAAAAGAACATGAAATATATGACCTATCGGCACAAGGCCCCCGAGACCTGGTTGGAGGCAGTGGAAAGACAAGGCCATGCCCTGGAACTCAAACAATCTCTCACCCCTCAAGAAAGACTCCAGGAAGTGACCCTGATGGGATTACGTCTGACCCAAGGCCTTTCTTTACAGCGGTTACGAGAGGAAACAGGCCTCACCCCTCAAGACGCTTATCCAGGATTGGACGTCCTCAAACGGGAAAGCTTGATACGCGCCACCCCTTCCCATCTTGTGGTTACCCCTGAAGGCCGCTTGCGCCTAAACGCGTTGATTTCCTTTCTTCTCAGCCACATCGCTCCCCCTTGAGGGAAGTTTTTCTTGCCAATCAGGCATTTCTGCTTTAGAGAAGGGAAACGGCAACGCAGGGGACCTCCCCTTTAAACGCGAGGAGATGGCCAATGGTGGCGATGACAATGACGATGGATTCCATGACCCTTCCTGAAAAAAAGACATACATCAAACGGGTAATTTCTTCATGCATGATTGGCAATGCGCTCGAATGGTACGACTTTGCCCTCTACGGCTATTTTGCGACCACCCTTGGCCAACTTTTCTTTCCAAAATTCGACCCCTTTGCAGCCCTCATGGCCACTTTTGGCGTCTTTGCAGCCGGCGTCATTATGCGCCCTGTGGGCGGCATTATTTTTGGCCATATTGGCGATAAGATTGGGCGAAAAAATGCCCTCCTCTGGTCAATCTTTCTCATGGCTGTGCCCACCACTTTACTCGGCCTCCTCCCGACTTACGAACAAATTGGCTGGATGGCGCCTCTGCTCCTCACCATTATCCGTTTGGCCCAAGGACTCTCCATGGGTGGCGAGTTCACCGGATCCATGATTTTTGTGGTGGAGCACGCTGAAAAAGGCAAACGGGGCGTCTATGGAAGCTGGGTGATTTTCAGCGTCCTCATCGGCATTTTGATCGGCTCCGCCGTTGCGACCGTCATCTGTGAAGCCCTTTCCCATGACCAATTGTATACGTGGGGATGGCGGATTCCCTTCCTCCTCAGCGTTGTCGGCGGCTATGTCGGCTATACCATGCGTAAAACCATCCAAGAACCTGAACATTTTGCAAAGGCAAAGCAAGAGCGTAAAGAACATTCCACCCCCGTTGCGGAACTTTGCCAAAACCATTGGCGAAAAATTCTCTATATCATCTGCATGGAATTTACCCTCTCCATTGGTTTTTATCTCATCGTCACCTTTATCAGCAACTTCCTCACTGCAATCCTCCACATTGATATGGTCACAAGTCTCATGATGACCACCCTCAGCATGGTCGCCATGGGGGGTGCAATTATTATCTCCGGAAAACTCTCAGATAAGATTGGCAGAAAGCCTTTGTTACTAGGCAGCACTCTGGCTTTTGTGGTCTTTGCCTATCCCCTCTTCCAAGCCCTGGAAGGGTCGTTGATGACAGCCTTACTGGCACAAATGACCTTGGCAACTATTTTAGGGACCTATTTCGCCCCCCTCCCCGCAGCCTTGGCAGAAATGTTCCCAACCAGTGTACGCTATTCAGGACTCTCCCTCTCCCACGGGCTTAGCATGGCCATTTTTGGCAGCAGCGCCCCCCTCATCGCCACCGCCTTGATTGAATGGACGGGCAACAACGCCGCCCCTGCCATCTATCTCAGCGGCGCGTGTTTCATCTCAGCAATTTGCTTGCTGTTCATGAAAGACCGGTTTAGGGAAGACTTGAATTAAACGCACAAAGGGAGATTCTGTTATGATGCTTGATAAAAACCCTAGAGAAGGCTGGGCAGCGCAGTTTCGCCTAATGGCCCAAAATCAGGATGATCTCCTCCTTGATGAAGATGTATCATTGAGCACATGGGATGAAACTGAATGGGACTGGGATGGCTTGGACACTTTACCATCAATGCCCCCTAGCGCTCGCTCCTAAAATGTCCTATACATAAGAATCATTCATTTCACACATGGGAGAATCTTATGGCAGGAAGCATCAACAAGGTTATTTTAGTCGGCAATTTGGGCAAAGACCCCGAAATACGGATGGCCCAAGATGGCACAAAAATTGCAAGCCTTTCTATCGCAACCTCAGAACAATGGCGAGACAAGTCGACCCAGGAGCGCAAAGAACGCACCGAATGGCACCGGGTCGTCATTTTCAATGGGAACCTTGCCGAAGTCGCTGAAAAATACCTCCGCAAAGGCTCCAAGGTCTATGTTGAAGGGCAACTTCAAACCCGCAAATGGACCGACCAATCGGGACAAGACAAGTACACCACAGAAGTGGTTCTCTCCCGTTTCAAGGGAGAACTTGCCATGCTCGATGGCGCCAAGGGTGGCGGCTCTTTTGACAGTGCGCCTTTGGAAGGCGAGGTCCTCCCTCTTCCTCCCATAGGCGATATTGATGATGACCTCCCCTTTTAAGGCACCTCGATGACAGACGCACTCGCCCCTGCCTTTATTAGCATTGAAGAGGAAATGAAGGACTCCTACCTCGATTACGCCATGAGTGTGATCGTGAGTCGAGCCCTCCCCGACGTCCGCGACGGTCTGAAACCCGTCCATCGGCGTATTCTCTATTTCATGCATGAGCGGGGATATGATGCCCATAAACCGCATCGCAAATCGGCCCAAATCGTGGGGCCCGTGGTGGGTGCTTATCACCCTCACAGCCCGGAAGCGGTCTACGAAGCCCTGGTCCGAATGGCCCAGGATTTTTCCATGCGCCTTCCTCTCATCGATGGCCAAGGAAACTTCGGCTCCATGGATGGCGACCCTGCCGCGGCCATGCGGTATACCGAATCTCGCCTTTCCAAAGCGGCTCATTACCTGCTGCTGGACATTGATAAAGATACCATCGATTTCCGGCCCAACTATGACGCTACCACCCTTGAACCCACGGTCCTCCCCTCCCGTATTCCCAACCTCCTGGTCAATGGCGCCGGGGGAATCGCAGTCGGCATGGCCACCAACATTCCCTCTCATAACCTTGGGGAAATTATCGACGGCTGCTGTGCCCTGATTGAGAATCCTGACCTCACCATTGAAGACCTGATGGGCTATATCCCCGCCCCCGACTTCCCCACAGGAGGAATCATCATGGGCCGACGGGGGATTTATAACGCCTTTAAAACAGGTCGCGGTTCCCTCATTATCCGCAGCCGCACCCATATTGAAACGATCCGCAAGGATCGTGAAGCCATCATCGTGACCGAAACTCCTTATCAGGTCAACAAAGCCAAGATGATTGAGCGTATGGCTGAACTTGTGAACAATAAGGAGCTCGAGGGCATTTCGGACTTGCGCGATGAATCGGACCGCCACGGCGTCCGGGTGGTCATTGAGCTGAAAAAAGACGCTATCCCAGAAGTCGTCCTCAACCGGCTCTATGTTATGACCCCTCTGCAAACGAGTTTTGGGGTCAACATGTTGGCCATCAATGGGGGCCGTCCTATGCAGATGGGCCTCAAACAGATTCTTGAATGCTTCCTCTCCTTCCGCGAAGAAGTGATCACCCGCCGCACCCGCTTTGATCTGAGGAAAGCCCGGGATCGCGCCCATATCTTAGTCGGCTTGGCCCTGGCCGTGGCCAATCTGGATGAGATGATCCAACTTATCCGCAAAGCGGCAGACCCACAAACAGCTAAGGAACAGATCTTAGCGAAAGCCTGGCCTGTCCACGACGTGGAGCCCTTGATTCGCCTCATTGATGAGCCGGGTGAAGCCTTGAGGGACGGCACCTACCGCATGTCAGAAACCCAGGCCAAAGCCATTTTGGAGTTGCGTCTCCATCGCCTTACTGGCCTGGAGCGTGAGAAAATCGCTGATGAGCTCACAGCGATTGTCGATGAAATCAAGGAATATCTCTCGATTCTCGGCTCTCGCCAACGGCGCCTTGACATTATGCGCACCGAGCTTCTCGAAATGAAGGAAAACTATGCCACACCTCGCCGCACGACGATTGAGGAAGGCGAATTGAGCGCGGATGAAGAAGATCTCATTCAACCCGAAGACATGGTCGTCACCGTAAGCCTCGGGGGCTATATCAAGCGGGTCCCCACCACAACCTACCGCGCCCAAAAGCGGGGCGGCAAAGGCCGATCTGGTATGTCCACGCGCGATGAGGATGCCGTTTCCGAAGTCTTTGTGGCCAATACAAAAACCCAAGTTCTTTTCTTCACGACCACGGGCCGCGTCTTTGGCATGAAAGTCTACAAGCTGCCTCTGGGCAACCCACAATCCCGCGGCAAGGCCTTGATCAACCTGTTGCCGCTTGAACCGAATGAGACTATCTCCACCATCATGCCCATGCCCGAAGAGAAGGCAGAGTGGGAGAACAAGTACATTCTCTTTGCAACCTCCATGGGGAACGTGCGGCGTAACGCCTTGTCTGACTTCACTAACATCCGCGCCAACGGCAAAATCGCGATGAAATTGGAAGAAGAAGGGGAAAAACTCATTGCCGTCAAAACCTGTGATGCCCATGATGACGCTCTCCTCACCACCCGGGAAGGCCGCTGCATTCGCTTTAGCGTCACGGACGTACGGGAATTCGCCAGTCGCACCTCCACGGGCGTGCGCGGCATT
>Ga0207078_1013_pt1 | contig 57132 bp, 51 predicted proteins | sample Alteio_BWMinHeat_60_FD_153579 | JGI IMG/M metagenome (GOLD analysis project Ga0207078, IMG submission 153579) | Enriched cells from forest soil in Barre Woods Harvard Forest LTER site, Petersham, Massachusetts, United States -... | ecosystem: Environmental > Terrestrial > Soil > Temperate forest >... | reverse complement strand
TTTAGTCAATTTTATTCCGATCTGCAATGCAAAAGATTCCGACATGCCGGTCACGCAGTATTCGATGAAACCTGTCGAACTTGTCGGTATGCTAAAAGTGGATTTTCTGGGGCTCAAGACATTGACGGCGATTCAACTTTGCGTCGATGCCATTGAAATGAATTCGGGGAAAAAAATTGATTGGGTCGATATTCCCCTTGATGACGCCGTCACTTTTAATTTATTGAACCAGGGAAAAACCCTCGGAGTGTTTCAATTGGAATCTGGCGGAATGCAAGATCTGGCAAGACAGCTTCATTTGGATAAATTTGAGGAGATCATAGCGGTTGGCGCATTGTATAGACCGGGACCGATGGACATGATCCCGTCGTTCATCAATCGCAAGCACGGCAAAGAACCCATTGAGTACGACCATCCGCTGATGAAGGAGATTTTATCCGAGACGTATGGGATTATGGTCTATCAGGAGCAGGTCATGCAGATCGCCAGTAAATTAGCCCTCTATTCTCTCGGGGAAGGCGATGTGTTGCGCAGGGCGATGGGAAAAAAAGATTTGGATCAGATGGCCAAACAAAGAGAGAAGTTCCAGCAAGGTGCGTTGAAAAATGGCATTCCTCAAGACGTTGCGATCCGGATCTTTGACAAGATGGAAAAATTTGCTTCTTACGGCTTTAATAAATCACATGCCGCAGCTTATGGATATCTGTCCTATGTAACGGCTTTTTTTAAAGCCAATTACCCGGGCGAATGGATGGCCGCCCTGATGACCTGTGACAGCGCTGACGTTTCTAAGATTGCAAAATTTATCCGGGAAGGACAATCCATGAATGTAAACATTCTCTCTCCCGATATCAATGAATCGGGAGAGAAATTTGTTTCCACCCCTTCGGGAGTCCGATTTGCAATGACGGGGATCAAGGGGATAGGTACAGGGGTTGTCGAAGCCATTATCCAGGAGAGGAAACACCGCGGTCATTTTAAAAGCCTTTATGATTTTTGCAAGCGCATCGACGCAAAAAAAGTGGGGAAGAAAGCGATGGAAGATCTCGTTGATTCGGGATGTTTTGACTTTACCGGCTGGACGCGCGATGCATTGCTGTTAAGTATAGAACCCATGTTTGAAACATCTGTGAAGGAGCAAAAAGAGCGGGCCGGTGGGGTCATGAATTTTTTTGAGCTGATGGGGGAAAGCTCCGACCGCAGATTTTCAAAACCTCCCCAGGTGAAACATCCACGCTCTCAACTGGAAATACAGCTGAAAGAAAAAGAACTATTGGGGCTGTTTTTAACGGGGCATCCTTTAGATAACTATCAAAACATTCTAAAGCGCCTTTCTTGCGTGTCCTTTGATAAATTTGAAGATGTTTTCACCGAAGCGGTCTATCGTTCCGCATTTATTATTGAGTCATGTCAGGTCCGCCTGTCCGCAAAAAATCAGCGCAAATTCGCCATCCTTGTGATCAGCGATGGGATCGACCGGTATGAATTGCCGGTATGGTCCGATTTGTATGAGGAAAAGTCTCATCTGCTGAAAGAGAATCAGTTACTCTATGCTGTGCTGCATATAGAGAGGAAAGAGGGGGCCATTCGCCTTAACTGTAAATGGCTTGATGACCTTACATCGACTAATGAGGCGATGATCCTTGCCTGTGATCATGCCTATGACAAAGCCAAACATCAAAGCACCAAATTTTCGCATAAAAAAAGTGTGCCAAAGAGTGAACCCGTGAAGGAAAAAGAAATGAGCAATTCGCCAGCTATTAAGCAAAATGTCTTTTTGTTAAGGATAGATGCAGATCTGATTAATTTAAGCCATGTGCTGCAGATCAAGCAGATCTTAATCAAGCACCAGGGATGCATACCCGTACAGATTGATTTTCATGGCAGTAACCGTTCTTTGGCACTATTGCATATCGATGCAAAATGGGGAGTGGTTGTTTCCGATGTATTGCATGAGGATTTGAAGGAGGTTCCTCATGTTTTTGTTGCAACTTAAAAAAAGACAATAGGAACAATAAGAGGCAATTGCAAAAATCTAGTTGGGTGCTTTTCGGTAAGCAAGATTAAGATCATGATCGAGATCAAGATTAGGAATGTTCTTAATCTCGATCTCGATCATGATCTTAATCTTGCTTGCCGGAGACGATCTTGTTAAAACTATTGTGAGCGAGAATAACTCATTTTATGTGCCGAAGACTTTGTTCCTGTCTTCCGGTTTAAAATACTTCGAGAAATCATATTGTCCAGACCAATCTTGCACATACACATCGGCCCCACTTTTAAGCAATTCAATTACACGTTTACGTGTATGTTGCAATTCTGTATCTATACTATAATTATAGTTCCCCCCTTTACCTATTTTTAGAGACTCATAATCAGAGCATATTCCAATGTCTCCAGGAGCAGTTCCCATTGTCCATAAATTATAAGAATCCTGGGTTGCCTGAAATAATGCTGCTTCCAAAATGATTTCCTTACGTATTCCTTCTCTCTTCTCAGTTGATTTTTCGGCATAATTAGGAGTCGTTAAGAACATCATTGTATATCCAAGCATGCCGAATAAATGGGCAAAACCTCTCGGCACAACCGTAACTGCTGAAACTAATAGTGCGGGCATCGACAAGAAATTCCCTACAACACCGCTCCCAAGTTTGAATCCCATTTTTGCCCCTTCAGCCTTAAAGCCGCTAAGAATAAGTCCTAAAACTCCTCCAGCCACCCCACCAACTGCAGATAAGGTCATTACAGGAACCCAAATAGCCGCTTTAATAGCAGCTGAAAATAATAAAGAGCCGCCATAAAGAGCAATTCCGATCGTCGCTATGGTAAATTTAATTCCAATATAGTTAGGGTCCCCTTTAGATACTCCTTCTACCCATAAAGACTTAGCCTCCTTTAAACCGCTGCAACTTAATTTCATCGTAGCCTTCGCATTTCTCACCAATATCCCTAAAAAACTCCCCTGAACAGGATGAGATTTATCCAGTTCGTTAATGTTAACTGAAATGATTTCCTGAGGGGTTTCTTCTCCGGACATAAGACTTAATCTATACATGTTTTTCTCTGTATCCTCAACAACTTGTATAGAGGCTTGTACAGAGCTCGTCTGTTTGACTGGTTGAGGAGCTGAAAGGTTGTCTGGTGCTGTCATATATACCTCGTTGTTAATCCATTAGATGATTGATTAAATTTTCATATTTTTCTGACTCTGCGCAAGGGTTCTGTTTAAGCGTTTTCAGTGCATATTTCAGGGTTTCCTTAGCTAAAGTGTTTTCTTTGAGCTCTAAGTAGCATTGTGCGGAAAGAATGTGGGGAAGCACTGAAGTAATATTCATGACTGTTGCCATGGCAAAAGCTTGAAGTGCTTTTTCTAAGTGATGCATCTGTTTTTCGGATAAACCAAGAGATAGCCAGATGTTAAATTTTTGAGGATTTAAGATACTCAAAAGATAGAAAACATCGCAAGCTTCTTTAAAATGTGAAGAATCATAATAACGGGAGCCGCATTTGTAGAAATGTTCTATTGTTTTGTCAGAAAGGCCAAAAATACCTTGTAAAGTTTCTGGGGTCTTGTCAAGCGCTTCCATCATTTCCTGTACGGAATTTAGCTTTTGGCTGTTCAGCTTTTCGATATGATCTGAAATCTTGCCTAATTCCTCTCGCAGCTCCAGTAGCTCTATTTTAGATAAATGTCCTTCTAAATCATTGATAACCAATTTCATACCACTGGGAATGCGTTTTTTATATTCGCTACCCACCAGTTCTTCTTCCAAATCGTGACGTAATTTGTGTCCGGCTTTGGCGTCAGATACTTCGACTGTATCGGTAATGGCATCTAATAAATTCGAAATTTCTTTATCCATCAACTCTAAAATAGATCTATTGCTCCTTCCCCCTGGCAGTTTCCAACCTTTTTTCTCATCGAATGCCTTTCTCTTGTCGTAGGGTTGTCTATTCTTAATTTCGGCTAATGGTTCTGTATTTTTTTCTATATTTTCACGGGTTTCTCTATTTATCTGACGAAGTATTAATTTGTGTTTTTGTTGGCTTTTATTCATAAAATCTCCATCTTTAGTAAAGATTACCACTATGATATTATTATAATAATTATTATTAATATTATTCAATTGAAATAGCAATAAGGTTTAGCCTTGCTGCATAATTATATTTAGTATTATCTATCTGATTATTAATAATTTAACCGCAGAGATCGCAGAGTACGCAGAGAGGGAATAAAAATTTCCCCATTGCTCTGGATATGCCGTGAAGGATACACTCATTTTTTGTCTTCCTCTGCGCGCTCTGCGATCTCTGCGGTAAATAATTGATTGTTAACGTGTTATACTCATATTCGAATTATGCAACAAGGCCATAAGGTTTTGCAAAGAGGTATAATAAAGAATTACGGCATATAATGCGGCTCTTCAGCTTGCAACAATCGTTATTAACGCGAGGGGCTATCGCATTTGATTCCAAAAGCTTGTATATTGAAAGTTTTATAATGAATGATTCCATCATCTGAGACACCCGCAATTGAAATAATTTTGTCAACCACCTCTTCAGCAAATTCTTGCTGTAACTCTGCCGGTAAATGACGAATAAAATTCAGGAGCGGTTTTGCAAAATTGATTAGAGCGTGCCGATCAGCAAATGGCGTATCATACCAGGAGCCGATGACCGATACTTGCTGAAACCCAGCACTTTCAAGGAGAGTGTGGTATTCCATATCTGTAAAAAACACACGCTGTTTAGTGTATGACGGGAAATACTGAGCCCATTTTTTTGTATGGATGAGAGAATCTCCAATAACTGTGACATTCATAAGACCAGTTCCATAGGTCTGAATACAAGCAGCTCCTCCTGGAACGAGGGCCCGGTAAATGGCTTTCAAAGCTTTTTCTTGGTCCATAACCCAATGAAGAGTTGAAAAAGAGACGACTCGATCGAACTGGTTTTCAAAGAAAATCCCCGCTGCATCTAATTTCTGAAAGTTGAGATTGGGGTAATCGATCTGAGGATAGTGTAGAGAAGCAAAGTCAATCATAGATTGAGATATATCGATACCGAGAACAGAGCCTACGGAGAGTTTTTGTGCCAAAAGAGCAGTAATTTTACCATCACCGCAGCCAACATCCAGAACAGATTCGGTCCCCTTCCAGGTAACCGAATCGATAGCATCCATTGCAACATGCCACTGTAACGTGGAATTACTGTGGTATGTTTTGGCATCTTCAATTCCATTCGCAATGAGTAATGATGGTATAAGAATGGAACAGCAGAGAGACCTTTTTAATAATCGAAAGGATTTTTGCAAAAAAGTTATTCTCATCTGTCCCCCCAAAGTTCAGATTGCAGATTGTTCAAAAGACAAATCATACACTAGCCTATGATTATTAAACTTGTCAAATTCCCAACTTTTGAACCACCTTCGGTATACAAAACTAAAGAGAATTGTGTAGCATATTGATTAGCAAATAGGTATTGTTGTAGATGAAAATGAAGTCAACGTACGAATACGAAGAGCTTGAAGCCTCTGAAGAGAGGCTCCTTGCATATCTCGCAATTTTGGAAGCCAAGTCATAAGCAAGCAAGGAAATCAACCTGTCCCGTGCCGATTACGAAAAAGATGAAACTCTTTAAACAATTTTTATGTGTTACCCTCATTCTGCTGAGTTTTGCATCATTTACGAAAGTGGAATGTAATCATTCAATTATTGAGGAAAGACACGATTTATTTATGTTAGCTGTAATGTCGTATCTCTATTCTGATTTACCTACTCATCCAAGACCCGGTGCCGATATTGCAGGGCTTATTGCGTGGGATGTAGAAAATGAACAGGAAACTCCTGAATTTGTCATCGAACGCAATAGAAATTTTGAACGTCATAGTAATATTTCCCACGCGGAAATTATGGTCATTGAAAAAGCTATTGCAAAAAGAAGACCCTTCAATGAACCGCTCTCAGCTACCAATGCAGAAAAGTCTCAACGTTATTCATTTCTTCTTGCCAATGCCACTTTGTACTGCTCTTTAGAACCTTGTCTTTTTTGTCAGACCGGGATGTCTTTGTCACGCATCCCCAATGCGTTTTATTTTATGGAAGATGTTGTCATGCGAAATGAAATACAACAGTTTTGCTCCTCCCTTCCCGATAGAATTTTAGGCCGCAAGAAAACACAATGTGTCCTTTCAACACTTCCATTGGCAATACAAGCCAATAACGATATGAGGGAAATTCTTCTAAAAGAACCGGTTCCCACTACAGCCCATTTTGTTAAGTATCTTGAAGAGTATGGCAGCTCAATTTACACAACTGCTTATGAGCAATTATCCGGATATGAGGTTCAACATTCTCAAAATAAAGAACTTCTTGAAAACTTACAGTTTTCTCTGGGGATCAAAAAGTAAAGGGCCTTGAAACAGGTCGAGACGACCTGGCTACTTTGTAAAAACTCACCCGTTGCGTCAATTATTCCGGATAGATCTCGCAAACCCTGGCGTAAAATGCGTCCAAGGTCTCATTTTTGATTGCTTCCCGCAAGCAACGCATGAAGTCCAGATAAAAGGCTAGATTTTGCAAAGAGACCAATGTTAACCCGGTCACTTCGTCGACATTGAGTAAATGACGCAGGTAGGCTTTAGAAAATTGTGAAGTATAGCAGTCTAATTGAGGGTCCAGAGGAGAAAAATCTTTTGCGTAACGGCCCGCTTTGATATTGATTTTTCCAGACCAGGTAAAGGCTGTGCCATTGCGGGCATTTCTTGTCGGCATCACGCAATCGAACATGTCGATCCCATTTAGAACAGCATCAATAATATTTCGTGGCGTGCCGACACCCATTAAATATCTTGGTTTTTCTTTAACCAGAAAAGGTTCAAGGTGTTTCAGTATGGCATTCATCATGTGGGCCGGCTCGCCGACGGATAATCCCCCAATAGCATAGCCTTCAAAGTTCATTTGTTTTAATGCGTCGGCAGATTGCTGGCGCAAATCGAGATGTACCCCTCCCTGAATAATTCCGAAAAGATTTTGATGGGGCTGCAATTCAAAGTCGCGGCAACTTTTCGCCCAGCGGTGGGTCCGCTCGAGTGCTTTTTCCAGGAGGCTTCTCTCGCAAGGGTAGGGAGAGCATTCATCGAATGCCATGACGATGTCTGATCCAAGGGTTTTTTGAATTTGCATGCTTTCAATGGGGCCTAAAAAATGTTTGGAACCGTCGAGGTAGGAACGGAATTCCACCCCTTTATCGGAGATTTTATTAAGACTTGAGAGGGAAAAGACCTGAAATCCTCCTGAATCAGTCAAAATCGGACGTGTCCAGTTCATGAAGCGGTGCAGACCACCTGCCTGTTCAATCACTTCCATCCCGGGGCGTAGCATTAAATGGTAGGTGTTGCCCAAAATAATTTGTGCATTGATGTCGTATAGCTGCTGATTTGTCAGCGTCTTTACGGCCCCTCTTGTGCCTACCGGCATGAAGATGGGGGTTTCAATGGAACCGTGGGCTGTACTGATCATTCCGGCGCGTGCTGCATGGTGTTTACTTTGATGGGTGATTTGAAATGAGAATGATGGCATGGAAGTAAAGCCTATTTAAGGGTTAATATCGCGATGTTTTCGATATGGACTGTATGGGGAAACTGATCGACTGGTTGCAATGACTTTATCTGATAGCCGAATGCTTGCAATTTCTTTATGTTTTCCGCTTGTGTTGCAGGGTTGCAGGAAATATAGAGTAATTTGGAAGGTCTTAAATTCGATAAATGTTCTAAAGTTTTGGCATCCAGTCCCATCCTTGGGGGATCGACCATCACCACATCGGGCCTCGTCAGTGTATTATTCAGCAAAAGTCCACTGATCACTTCAGCAACTGACCCATTGTGGATGTCTACATTGCTAAGCCGGTTTTTATCCACGTTTGCTTTTGCATCCAATACGGCTTCGGCAGATATTTCTATCCCGATCACTTTTTTGGCTTTATTTGCGGCACAGATGCCTAAAGTCCCCGTGCCGCAATATAAGTCAAAGACGACGCTGTGATCGGGGATCTCTAATAATTGAAGGGCACGGCTGTATAACCGTTCGGCCTGCAGTGTGTTAGGTTGAAAAAAAGCTGCCGGGCTGATTGAAAATTCCAGGGGTATGGCAGGCTCTCCAGCCGTGTGTTCGACGTGAAGGATTTCCCGGATATGGTCCGGACCATATAATAACATTTCATAAAATGATGTGGCATGTCCTTTAATTGCCTGTTGGATGCATAGGAAAATACTCAAATGACTGTCAGGCGGCATTTCTTCTTTAGAGTCTCTAACGGCTGCAACGAAGCTGTCCAGGTGATGTTTATGCAGGGCAAAATCGGGGTTTCCGGAGACCGTCAGCATGATCAGCCGGTCTCCTGTGCGTTTGCCCTGGCGAAGTGTCAATGTACGCAAAGAACCGCGATTGGAGTGAGGGTGGTATGCATCCAGGTCTGATTTCATCCACCATTCCCTTACCCGTTGCAAACATTGTATAAACCATGTGTCTGCCAGATGGCATTCTGTAATATTTAACACCTTCCCTCGGCTGCCATCGATGATCAGCCCTAAATATTTATTTCCCGAAGCATCATTGGAAAAGGAAAACTCCATTTTATTTCGATAGTGCCAGGGAGGATCGCACGAAATGATTGGATAAAGAACAGTGCTTTGTTCCATTAACGGGCGAAAGAGTTGTTCAATATGGTCTTGTTTGAACGCTAATTGTTGAGGATAGTCCATTTGCTGCCACCTGCATCCGCCACATGTACCAAAATGAATGCAGCGAGGAGAGATTCGAAGCTTCGAGGGATGAACTATTTCATCCAAATGGGATGTGCATATCCCCTTGCGTTTATGATAGAGGGTAGCCTCTGCAACATCTCCGGGAATGGTAAAGGGAACTTCTACCTCCCGTTTATGTTCATCAAGCGTATGGCCAAGCCCATGTCCTTTTTTAGAAAATTGAGAAATTTCAACCTGGGCAGATCGGGGTTTTTTACGAGTCATAGTGCATCTGTTTTTTAGGATGTTTTATCGATTGATTATAGCTGGAATGGGGGATTACTGAAAAGTAGTTTTCGTGCCCGTGCCCGTGCCCGTGCCCGTGCCCGAATTTATTAATCATTTCCGAATTTTATTTCTATCTTCAAATTTGGGGGATAAAGAAATCGGAAAAGATAAATAGATACGGGCACGGGCGCGGGCACGCTCACGGGCACGTAAAGAAATCGGAAAAGATAAATAGATACGGGCACGGGCACGGGCACGCTCACGGGCACGTAAAGAAATCGGAAAGGATAAAAAGATGCGGGCACGGGCACGGGCACGCTCACGGGCACGTAAAGAAATCGGAAAAGATAAATAGATGCGGGCACGGGCACGGGCACGCTCACGGGCACGTAAACTACAAACAATTGTCATTATTTGGATTTAAAGGAGTTCTGGCGCAAAAGAGTTCTTTTGCGCCAGAATTGGAAATGAGTCTTATCTGGATCTGTGGAAAGATAATGCTCGTGGATGAGACACAGCTTTATGCTTTGGAGCTGCTTTTACCACTTTTTTAGCAGGCTTATGTCCAGCTTTTGCGTGTGCAGTTTTTGAGTGCGCAGGCTTTGCGTGTGCTTTTCCATGGGCTGCTTTTGAATGTGCAGCTTTTTTAGCGGCTGGCTTAGCGCCAGCTTTTTTGGGTTTTTTCACCCCTTTCGTGCTTTTTTCGTTCAAAATAGAAGATTTGCGGTAATGTTTAGCTAATTTTTCAAGTTTTACAGTACCTGTACGAACTCGTTGTGAGGCAGCTTTATTGCCTTTGTGGGCTTTCTCCAGATCAACTGTGATCGTATGAAGTAGCCCTTTTAGATTATCAATAACATGATTTAATTGCATGATGACACTCCTTAGTTTTTATTGGTTCATGTCACTTATAATAAATATTACCTTTGGATATATTGTGCAATATTTTTTTCTGTTCGAGTGTTTTTTTTCAAAAAAAAATCATTATTTTTGAATTGTTAAAACAAATAAAATACATCTCATATTATCTGTGAGTTGGTTATTTATGGTTTTTTTAATGGCAAAAAAAAATCAAAAAAAAATCGAAAAAAAATCGAAAAAAATCGAAAAAAAATGAACGGGCTTTTTTCAAAACTTGGATTTTGGTGTTAAAATTGCGATTTCTCCGATTTTTGTTTGCTGATTGTTGTTGATTTGATATCATCCTGTTTTCAATAGAGTGTCGTTTTTTTATATACAATTTTCAAACATAAGGCAGTCAAATGCATCTTACAAAAATTTTACTAGCACTTAATGTCGCTTTTTTAGGGTTATCGATGACATCATGTCAACGCAATTCTCACGATGTATGGGAAGATAGTAAGTCAGCAAAGAGGCACATGTCTCGCGGGCTTCGGACACTTGGAGGCAAAAATGGCAGTTCCAAAGCTGTGCAGTGCCGTGATGATTTTGGAGTGGCGCAAGAACAAGATTGGGGATATCAGGATGTGGAATGTCAAAATAGTGTTCCCGATATGACCATGGGGGAATTTGTTCCGTTGAGCGGCCAGTCAAATGATGAACAAATTGCGATGGCTGATTTCATCAGCAGACAACCAAGAGAAATCCCTGGCGATCCGGGAAGTTCTATCCCCGGGATAGATGCATTCGCAGACCCGAACACAAATGCGGAATGGGCGGCTGTTTTCCATAACATTTATTTTGATTACAACAGCAACCTGGTCAGGGGGGAAGATAACCTGAATGTAATTCGGTCTATTGCGAATTATATGAAAAGCCACCCCAATACATATATTTTTGCTGAAGGACATACAGATGAACGGGGCCCTGAGGTGTATAATCTGGCATTGGGTTCTCGCAGAAGTAATGCGGTTCGTAATTTATTGCTGGAAGAAGGGGTTAATCCCGACAACGTCTTCACAATTTCTTATGGCAAAGAGCGTCCGGTATTTCATGGTAAAAGTGAAGAATCATGGGCTCAAAACCGCCGTGTGGAATTTAAAGTGTATCGACGATAAAAAAACCCAAGGCTACCTGTAAGTTGTGACCTATGAAGCTTCATATTCGAGTTCAGGCCTTAGAAAAATCCACATATGTGCTTCGCACAAGTGGATTTTTCATTATGCTTTTCGCTTGCGTTATTTTAATATCTGCATCGCCGCGGCCAGTTGTTTATTCAGACACGCAAAACAACACTGCAATGCGCGAGATGCAAAACCTCCTCCAAAGCCTTCGTTATGAATCAAATAATCATGAACAAGAGATTCGTATCTTCGATGAGAAGTTAAAGAACCTCGATACGATCATCGAAAGTTTGCGCGAAGAGTCTGATCAGGTGAACCTGTCGAACAAAAATCAGATAAAAAGTCAGTCAACGGCTATGTCGGAAAAATTAAGCGCGCAAGAAGCACTTGCGCAAGGGCTTATTTCTGATATGAAGCAATTCAAAACACATGCACAGGAAGTCGATGCAAGTTTTGTTGCTATCCATAAGAAAATTGGCGCCTTGGAAACAGCTGTTGCACAGATCAATGATAATATTAAACATATGCAAGAAGCCATTTATACCATGACTGATGCATTGCAAGGCAAAGATGTTTCCGATAAAAAATCTGGTACTGCAGCCAGCCCCAAGAACCAGTCCAATGTGTATATCGTAAAAAGTGGCGATAGTTTAGAGAAAATTGCAAAAAAACACCAGACAACAGTGCAAGCCATAAGGGACCTTAATGGCCTTTGCAACGACCGTATCATTGTAGGAAAAGCTTTGCAATTACCGGAAAAATAGACAGGAGATCCAATGTCTGCAAAGAAAATAGGTGTGTTTGATTCAGGCATAGGGGGCCTTACTGTACTCAAGCAGCTGATGCACCTTTTGCCAAATGAGAGTTTTATTTACTTTGGCGACACAGCCCGTTTGCCTTATGGGGGAAAAAGCGGGGAGACGATTATCCGTTATTCGGTTGAAAACTCCAGCCGGCTTTTGGAAAAAAATGTAAAAATGATCGTGGTCGCCTGCAATACGGCTTCCTCTTATGCATTGGACCATTTGCGCGAAATTGTCAAGATTCCGGTCATTGGTGTCATAGAGCCAAGCGTTGCTTGTGCAATCAAATCAAGTGTGAATAAACGCATTGGCGTTTTAGGGACTAAAGCTACCATCAATTCGCAGGCCTATCAAAAAGCTATCCTTAGTAAAATACCAGATGCCCATATTACTGCCATTGCCTGCCCTTTGCTTGTGCCTTTAATTGAAGAACAATATGGAGAGCGCGAGGCTACGCGTCTGATTGTGCAGGAATATCTGCGACCATTGAGCCATGAAAAGATCGATACCCTATTATTAGGATGCACTCACTATCCTTTGCTGCAAAAATTAATCCGAAGCGAAATCGGTTCTCATGTCCACATTGTCGATTCGGCCTCCTCGTGTGCCTGGTTTGTTGCCGATGCATTGAGGGAAAGAAATATGATGGCCCCTGATGATCATCGCCGGGAAATGGTTTATATGGTTTCCGATGATCCCCATAAATTTCAGCAGTTGGGTCGTGTATTATTAGATCTGACGATAGATAAAATTGAATGCGTGTGAGAGACATATGATAAGAAAACCAAAGCGTCTATTATTAAAGCTTTCCGGCGAAATTCTTATGGGAGATAAACCTTTTGGAATTGATGCTGAGGAATGTTGTAAAATTGCCTCTGCATTAAAAAATTTTATCTCTTCCGGATACGAGATTGGCGTTGTGATCGGCGGCGGCAATTTATTCAGGGGATCGAATTTAAAGCAATTGGGGATGGAAAGGACCCCTGCCGATCAAATGGGCATGCTGGCGACGCTGATCAATGGAATTGCGCTTAAGCAAGCCTTGGAAGGCGTTGAATGCCCGGCCAAAGTGCTCAGTGCATTAGAATGCCCTAAAGTAGCTGAAAGTTATTCATGGCGTACCGCTTTACAGTATTTAAGCGAAAAAAATGTGGTGATCTTTGTCGGGGGGACCGGCAATCCCTATTTTACGACCGATACGGCAGCTGCAATGCGTGCTAATGAAATTCAGGCCGACATGATCCTCAAGGCCACAAAAGTGGATGGAGTTTACAATAAAGACCCGTTAAAATATTCTGATGCTATTAAATATCCAGTAATGAGTTACTCACAGGTGTTGTTGGAAAAACTGGAGATCATGGATGCGACGGCCATCTCGTTATGCAGGGAAAGTTCGATCCCTATCCTGGTCTTCAACATGAAGCTTTTGAAACAGATGGGCCCGGACGACATCTTATCAGGAAAAAATGGAACATTAATTCAGGTAATGTAAAAGACGTTAAAGGAGAATTCATGGAAGATCAGACAAATACCAGAATGAAACAAGCGATAGAACATTTACTGTCGGACCTTAAGAGCATCCGAACAGGACGGGCAAGTCCGGCGATGCTCGATCCTGTGATGGTCGAAGTGTACGGCAGTCAAATGAGAATTAAGGACCTCGCATCTGTCACAGCGCCAGAGCCCCGATTACTGCTGATCACCCCCTTTGATCAATCGACAACCGGAGCCATAGGTAAATCTATTGAAAGAGCCAATATTGGTTTAATCCCCATTGTTGATGGCAATGTTGTGCGGATAAAAATTGCTCCAATGGACGATAGTATGCGCAAAGAAATGGTGAAATTATGCCATCGCCGCTGTGAGGAATGTAAAATTAGTATTCGCAATATCCGCAGGGAAGGCAATGAAGCTGCACGCAAACGAAAAGCCAGTGGAGAGATAGCTGAGGATATACTTAATAAGACGGAAAAAAATATCCAGAAATTGACAGACCAATATTGTAAAGAGGCCGATGACCTTGCTCAAAAAAAAGAAAAAGAAATTTTGACGATTTAATTTCTTGTACTAAAATGCGTTGAACGTGTAGTATTAAGCTTCGTTCTTAATGAAGCTTGACAATAAGGCCCCATCGTCTAGCCCGGCCTAGGACACCAGATTTTCATTCTGGTAACAGGGGTTCGAATCCCCTTGGGGTCAAAGTTTAGAGAGTCAAAATTCAGAGCCTTTAGCTCAGTCGGTAGAGCACCTCACTTTTAATGAGGGAGTCGATGGTTCGAGTCCATCAAGGCTCAATTTCTTTTCAAAAAATCAAAAAAAACGACAATAAAGACATTAAGGACCCCAATTAAGGACAATAAGGACAAGTATTGATGTCCTTACTGTCCTTAATTGGGGTCCTTAATGTCTTTATTGTCGTTTTGTCCTTTTCTATTTTTGCACCCATTATTTAGTTTTTTCCTTTGGTATTAACTCGTGAAATCCGTACACTGTTTTCATGCTTTAAATGGCTAAATTCTTATTTGATGGTTATTTGATAACCGCACTCTTTTTTCCTAAAATATAGGGAAAATACCCCTAATCTTTGGGGTTTCAAAGGATTATCTTATTTGATGGTCATTTGATTGGATCGATCCTATCGCATAGCGATCCAAAAGCTGGTCTTTCAGTTGCCGAATAAAACGATTCCAGGACGCTTTGACTCCGGGTTCTTTGACGGAAGAATGATGGATTGGATGGATACAAATTGGTCGTGAATATACCGAAGGTGGTTCAAAAATTGGGATTTTGGCAAGGAGGCTGCTCAAAATTTTCCGTCTGGAGCGAGGGACCATTGCCTATGGCAAGGCACGAGTGAAGACAAAAATTTTGATGCAAAGCCAACGCCGTCAAAAACCAATTTTGGAATCACGTTCGGTATATTTAGTCAAAGTCAAATTAAAGGCCTAAAGGAAGTCCTGTGTTAAAAATGTTTTATTAAAAATAATTTTAATTTATAATAAAAAACAGATAGAACATTCAAATATTATTAGGAAAAATTAATGTATCCAGAATTAAGTGATTCCGGAAGGATCGATAAACTTTACTCTTTACTTTCAGATGATCATTTGTCTTCTGTAAAGACGACATACTTCCCTTGCGGTAGAAGGGTGAAGATTGGTGGAAAAAATTTGAAATTAACCGCTCTTGTCGACTGCTTGTACAAATCTGTACGAAATTTAAGTACCGAAGAAAAAGTCCGTTTGACTAAAGAGATAAAAGAAATCAGCCAAAACCTGTCAAAAATAGACAACACAGATAACAAAAAACACTTAAATATTTTTGAAAAAATACGTCTGGTTTTGATTAATTTATTTCCATTCAGAAATAAAAGAAAAATCAAATTAAATGAAATAAATAAAGGCGTTGGCAGTCCTGAAATCAAACTCTCTGAAATTCCTAAGCCCCTCTTAGGAATTGTCGGTGAATTTCTAGGGAATGAACAATTTGTTTTGGCGCGAACTTCGAAAAAATTCCATCAAAATTCAAAAGACAACCAAGTCAATAGGCATAGGGCAGTTCATTATAATATTTCAGACGAAAATTTAGAGAAATTAGTGACATCATCACCTAATTTAAAAAGTTTGCATCTTAAGCAATTATGGATTAAGGGTTTGGAGTATGACAAACTGACAGTTGAAGGTCTAAAACATCTGGCATCACTTAAAAAACTACAGATTTTAAACCTGGATAACCGGGTGAGTGGTGAGGGCCTACAGCATATTGCTTCTCTTACAGAACTACATACTTTGAGCTTAAGTCATTGGTGGGAGCTGAGAGGTGATCACTTAAAGCATTTAACAAACCTTGAGAAACTCCAATCTTTAAACTTAAGTGGGTGCACACAGCTAACAGACCCCAGCCTACAACACCTCACTCACCTAACTCAACTAACAACCTTGGATTTAAGCGGCTGTTGGAGGTTGACAGGTGACATGTTAAAATATCTAACCAACCTCAAAAACCTAGAACATTTAGATTTAAGTCGTTGCAAGCTAAAAAATGAAGACTTAGAACTTCTCACCTCTTTAACTAACTTAAAAACTCTAAATCTCAGTTCTTGTTATGCCCTCACAGGGGAAGGGATAAAACATTTGAGTACACTTAAAAAATTAGAAACTCTAAATTTAAGTAATACACAAATTATAGATGGATTAAAACACCTGACTTCCCTTGCGAATTTGCAAGCTTTAAACTTAAGCAAAATAACCAGAGATTATCCGAGTGTGCTCTACTCAGAGTTTAAACACCTTTCTATGTTAACAAAATTAAAAAATTTAGATTTAGAAGGTTGTCACTCTCTCACGAGTGAGGGCTTACACTCTCTCACTACACTTACTCAACTTGAACATTTGAATGGCTGTGGTGATCACCTCACTAATGATAATATGCATGACCTTACCTTTTTTCCTCGGTTAGAAACCTTAAAATTAAGTCACCTATCTCAGGTAACAGAAGAAGGCTTTCAACATCTTTCCTCTTTGACCCATCTAAAGGCATTGCGTTTAATAGGATGTACCCTAACCGATGATAGCTTGCATTTTGTTCGCTTTCTCACACATCTGGAAACCTTGAGCTTGTATGGAGGGCAGGAATTAACGGCAAATAACCTCCAAAACCTTACTTCTTTGATTAAATTACAAATTTTAGAATTAGGAAATTGCAATTTAACAGATGAGACTTTAAGTCATTTCACAACCCTTACGGAACTCCTAAAGTTAGATATAAGTCGAAATGACAAATTAATAGGAGACGGTTTAGCCCATCTAACTTCTTTAACAAAATTGCAAAGTTTGGATTTAAGGTTCTGTACATCTTTAATAGATTCTGGAATACAACACCTTGACTCTCTTACTGAATTACAAAAGATACGTTTATTTGGCTGTGAATCTTTGAGTCCTGAACTAACATTTTCCTTATCGGGTGACTTCTTTAAAAACTATAAGTTTAAAATGAGGGGATAAAGCCTTAAAAGCCGGAAGCAAAATGAATCCTCTAAATGCTTATTCCTTCCATTTTAATAGCCTTCTCTTTACCCCTTTACTTCATAATTAATTTTTTCCTTTGGTATTAACTCGTGAAATCCGTACACTGTAAAATCATACCAAAGGATACCCGAATGAACCTAAAAGACCAAACCTTCACCAAAGCCGAACCCAAACATCCTTCCATCTCACACACAGATAGTCAGGAATGGGATCAGGAGAAAAAAAATATATTAAGTAAAATTGCCTTAACGATTCGCGTCCTCTCTATGGACGCTGTGCAAAAGGCAGATTCAGGCCATCCCGGATTACCGATGGGATGTGCCGAAATAGGCGCATACCTATGGGGACAGGCCTTGCGCTACAACCCAAAAGACCCTAACTGGATCAACCGCGACCGGTTTATCCTCTCGGCCGGACATGGATCGATGCTTTTATATTCGTGCCTCCACTTGTCCGGCTATGATATTTCCATGGAAGACATTGAGCAATTTCGCCAGCTCCACTCAAAAACCCCCGGCCATCCCGAATCCATTCTTACACCGGGCGTAGAATCGACAACAGGCCCGCTTGGCCAAGGGCTCGGCAATGCTGTAGGTCAGGCGCTTGGACTGAAAATTTTAGGGGCTCGTTTTAATACTGAAAAACATAAGATCCTGGACGGCAAGGTATTTGTACTGATGGGCGATGGTTGTGTCATGGAGGGGATCACATCGGAAGTGTCGTCTTTGGCAGGACATCTGAAGTTGAACAATCTTATCGCTATCTATGACGCCAATCATGTCACGCTTGACGGGCCGTTAAGCGAATCGTGTTCCGAAGATACAAAGATGCGTTATCGGGCCTACGGGTGGGAAGTTTACGAAGTCGACGGCAACGATCTGGATGCGGTGCATGCCGTGATCGATCAGGCGAGGCTAAATCAGGAGCGCCCAAGACTGATCATTGCACATACCATTATTGGCAAAGGGTCTCCAAATAAAGCGGGGACTTTTAAAGTGCATGGGGCTCCTCTTGGAGCAGATGAGCTCAAGGCAACAAAATTGGCATTGGGGGCTACGCTTGATCCATTTTATGTTCCTTCGGCTGTCTATGAGTTTTTTAAAAAGAAACAAGTGCAGGAAGCACATGTACAGGAAGAATGGCGGCAATTATTCGATGCCTGGGGCAAAGCAAACCCCGATAAACTAAACGAATTTGAAGCAATGAAACATCATAAGCTTCCTGTTGATCTGGAAGAGAGATTGCATAAGATTGCGTGCTCCTCGCCGGTATCGGGAAGAAAGGCTTCCCAGGAAGTGCTTAATGTGCTTGCAGAAATGTTGCCGCAATTATATGGCGGATCGGCAGATCTTTCCTGTTCAGATCTGACGATGATAAAAAAAGAAGCCGTGATCACACCTGGGAATTTTTCAGGGCGCAACATCAAGTTCGGTGTCAGGGAGTTTGGAATGGCAACCATAGCAACCGGCCTCTGTGAAACAGAGATGATCACCCCATTTATCGGTACATTCTTAACGTTTTCCGATTATATGAGGAATGCGATCCGCCTGGCGAGCTTAATGAAAATGCATGTTATCTATCAATTCACCCACGATTCGATATTTCTAGGGGAAGATGGCCCAACCCATCAACCGATTGAACACATTGCCGCATTGCGTGCGATCCCAAACTTACAGGTGATTCGACCATGCGATGCCAATGAGGTCAAAATGGCATGGCTTGCCGCTTTAAATTATTCCGGGCCGACAGCGTTGCTTTTGTCCCGTCAGAACCTGCCATTGCTTTCAGAAACTAATGTTTCGTATTCTCAAGGTGTAGGACGGGGGGCTTATATCATAAAAAAGGAAAACAGGTCTCCGGATTATACTCTTGTTGCTACAGGTTCAGAGGTTTCTTTAAGTCTCGATGTGGGCTTAGCACTGGAAAAACTTGGTAAGTCAGTCAGAGTGATCTCTATGCCTTGCTGGGAAATTTTTGAACAGCAATCGCACGAATATCAGGAAAAAATCTTTGGCGGAGAGATTGGAAAACGAGTGTCCATTGAAGCAGGGGTAGAGATGGGGTGGCATAAGTATATCGGAAGAAGCGGGATTGCCATTTCCATGTCCAGTTTTGGGGCTTCTGCACCGGCGAGCGACTTGGCTGTTGAATTTGGATTTACTGTCGAATCGATCCTCGACCGCATTCTTTAATTGGAACAGCTATGAATCCTCTTGTCATCGATGCCCTCCATTGCCGCAATAAAGGCCGCATTCCGGTTTGGTTTATGCGCCAGGCCGGACGTTATATGCCTGAATATCGTGCATTGCGGGCTAAATATTCGTTTTTACAAATGTGCCATACCCCTGAGCTGATGGCAGAAGTCACAGCGCAGCCGATAACCAGGTTTGGGATGGATGCTGCCATTATCTTTTCCGATATATTGGTGATTCCGGAAAGTTTAAATGTGGGACTCCATTTTGATGAGGGGACGGGTCCTGTTATCGAAAGACCTCTAAAAAATGGACACGATATTGCGAAACTGCCTGCCATTGACATCAGAGAATCGTTAGACTATGTCTGTCAGGGAATTACATTATTAAAACAGAGACTAACGACAGTTCCTTTGCTAGGGTTTTGCGGAGCCCCATTCACCCTGGCAAGTTATATGATCGAAGGGAAAAGCAGCCGGGACCTGCACAAGACAAAAAGTTGGATGCTGCAGGACCCCACCTCTTTCCACGCTCTGTTAAATCTATTGGCAGAGTATGCCATTACCTATTTAACGATGCAGATCGAGGCTGGGGTATCGGCTGTTCAGATATTTGATTCATGGGCCGGGATGCTTGCTTATCGGCAATTTTATGAGTTTTCCCTGCATTATCTGCAAAAAATTGTCGAAGCGATCAAGCCGAAGGCCCCCGTGATCGTATTTTGTAAAGGGTCGTCGGTTTTTGCTGCTGACTTGGCAAAAATCTCCCCAAGTGCGATCAGTATCGACTGGAATGCCAACATGGCGCAATTGCGTCCTCTCATACGCCCGTCAATTGCCTTGCAGGGTAACTTGGATCCTGACCTTTTGTATGCTCCTATTCCCTTCTTAAAAAATGAAGTGACACAACTTCTCCATTCTATGCATGGCGATCCCGGATATATTTTTAATCTTGGACATGGGATCACTCCGCAGACCCCCCTTAAGGCTGTCTCTGCTGTTATAGAGTGCGTTAAGGGTTATCAATGAGTCGCCCCCATATTGTCATTATGGGGGCAGGTATCAGTGGACTTACATTAGGTTGGAACCTGATGCGCCAGGATCCGGAAATCAGGCTGACGATTCTCGAAAAGGAGCCTAAAGCCGGAGGTTGGATAAGGACAGAGGTGAAGGATGGTTTTCTTTTTGAAAAAGGCCCGCATAGTTGTAGATCCGGCGGGACAGGTGTATATACCTTACAGTTGATCGAGGCGCTTGGATTGCAGGATCAGTGGATTGGGGCTGACCTTAAATCAAATAAGCGCTTTATTTACCGGGAAAATGGGTTAACGAGTTTACCTTCTAATCCGGTTTCCTTTCTTTGTTCCCCATTTGCTAAAATGAGTTTGCGATTTTTTCAAGAGTGGTTTATCGAAAAATCACTTCTTGAAGATGAATCGGTCTTTGATTTTTTTTCCCGTCGATTTGGGAAAGAGATTACAGAAACGTTTGTCGATCCCATGGTTTCGGGAATTTATGCAGGAGATATGCGGCAGCTTTCGATGCAGAGCTGTTTTCCTGCCATTCACAGGTACGAACAGAAGCATGGATCGGTTTTTGGGGCCATGCTCCGGTCAATGATTCCCTCTAAAAATAGACAAACTCAAGTGTCCCCCTTCATCATTCAAGCAAGAAAATTCTCTATTTTCTCTTTTCGCAGGGGAATGGGAACACTGATCGATGCTTTATCCCATCATGTCAAAGATTCCCTTGTGTTCGATACGGTTGCGACTTCATTGCACATCGATCCTCATAGCCTGAAAATCACCTTAAATAATGGTTCCTTTATAGAGGCAGATCAACTATTTCTTGCCGTGCCGGCAGAGGCGGCTATGTCACTGCTTGGCCCTGAGTATGTTACGATGGATTGGAAGGGGCAATTAAGGCAGCCGGTCTCTGTTGCCGTCGTAAATATGGGATGGAAACGCGATGTCTTAAAGCGCAAGGGGTTTGGATATCTTGTTCCAACCTCTGAAAAAGAAGATGTTTTGGGAGTGCTTTGGGATTCCTCTGTATTTCCACAGCAAAATGGCTGTCCCGGTGAAACGCGCATGACCGTCATGCTCGGGGGGGCGCATCGCAAGGAATTGCTTTCTTTACCGGAGCGGCAATTGATCGATATTTCGCTTGCCACATTGGCCAGGCATTTGGGGGTTGATAAGCTGCCGGATGCTTTGGATGTAACTTATGCCAGGCAGGCCATTGCACAATATACAGTCGGGCACAGTCAATTTGTTGCGAAGATCAGGGATGAGCTTAAAATAAGGACCCAAGACCGCGTTCATTTGTTAGGAAGCGCCTGGGATGGGGTTTCGGTCAATGATTGCATTGCTAACGCCCTGAACGTGCTTCCTAGGGCGTTGCCCTAGGCTTTTATAAACCAGGCCTTCAGCCTGAGGTCGTTATGCACCAACCTAGGGCGATGCCCTAGGCTTTTATAAACCAGGCCTTCAGCCTGAGGTCGTTATGCACCAACCTAGGGCGATGCCCTTACCATTACCCATTTTTTTATAAAATTAATTTATCGTATCAAACCTTCTGATTATGTCGCCCTTACGAGGCTGTGAAAAATGAACGACTTGCGAGTGTCTGTCGCCGCTTCCGCGGCTGCTCTTTATTGGCATTCGTACCCCAGGCTGACGCCTGGGGCTACATGCTTTGGCCGTTTCACGGCCATTCTCGTGGTTTGGTCTTAAGCGCGCTCGTGGTTTTGGCCTTGAGCCGCGAAGCGGCAACAGCATGTAGCCCCAGGCGTCAGCCTGGGGTACGAGTGCCAAAAAGAGTAGCCGCGGAAGCGGCGACAGACACTCGCAAGTCGTCATTTCTCACAGCCTCGTAAGGGCGACATATTTGATCATTTTTTACCAATTAGAACGAATCATAATCTGTAAAGGCGAGCCCATGCTCTATGTAATATAATTTCTAAAAAAATGGGTAATGGTAAGGGCATCGCCCTAGGTTGGGGCATAACGAACTCAGGCTGAAGGCCTGACATATAGAAATGGGTGTCTGAATCGTTACGTTCTAGCTTATTTCTTTGCACGTCTTTTTGCTTCATGATCGATTCTTTGCAGGGTTTCGGGAGTGACTTCGTCGGGGGTGATTCCTTCAATGACTTGCCATTGCTCGGGGGTAAGGAAAAAGAAATGCATCCATGCGAAAGATTCCACTAGTGCTTTAAGGTTTTGAGCTGCAAGGGTCTGTAAACGGTTGCGATGGTCGGCTGTTATCCCTCCGCTTATGCCAAAGAGAAAGTGGAATACTTCTTTATTGATATTTGCTTTTGAAAAGGTGATTTCGTCTACTTGCTTATCCTGAAGAGCATTGACATGAACCTGCTCAAAAAATTTGATGAGAGCTGTAAGATCATCGCCATTAAGAAAGAATATGACAGTTTTCTGATCTTCTGTCAGCCGATGCCCTCCAAAGATATTTTTGAATACTTCCTTAGAGATATTAGCCTTTGCAAAATCTACCGTTGTGAGCGTATCACCAAGCGCTTCGGCGTGTGCCCTGTCAAAAAATTGTACAAGGGCTGTGAGATTGTCAGCACTGAGTTTCTTGAGGCATTTAAAGTGATTTTTGGACGACTGTTCTGAGCCAAAAATATTGAGAAACGTCTCTTTGTTCATCGGGAAATCTGTGAACTTAATTTTTTTAATGTCGCTGTCCTCAAATGTCTCCCAAACAGCAGGGGTGAAACGCAGCATTTCCTGATAGAACTCTTCTGATGGAAGTATATACTTCAAACGCAAGTCCAATCCCTCTTTGATCGCTCTTAACCTCATATCTCCAAGATAGTCTATTTTTTCCGGTTTAGGTTCTGGTTCCGGTCCTGATTTAGGTAACGCAGCCTGAAGCGCTCTTTGTTCTTGCTCATCCTGGTAAAATTTTTTCATGCTCTCATTTAATTGATTCACATCGATCGATTTCCATTGCGCTTCATCGAGCGCATGCCAGTGAGATTTAGTGAAAAATGGCAAAAGGACATGGAGGTTTGCACCTTTATAATGAGCAAGTCTTTCTCTATGCAGTTCATGAAGGGGCATCCAGCTGTTATACTTATTTTCATCGTACTCATAGGCGCCAAATAGAGCTGCAAACTTTTTCTGGTCGATCATTGCCTTTGTCATATCAACATTTTCGCGCTGTTTTGGAGTTAGGGCATCCCATTGCTCTCTATCGAAAAAAGGCAAAAGGATGTTGAGATTAGGGCTTTCGAGATTTTTCACGTTGTGTGCTTTTGAGGGAAGTTGCCATATTCCACCTGTCTTTTCCTTAATTGTACGACTGCCGAACAGACAATTAAATATTTCTTGAGTCACTGTTATTTTTGTAAAGTCGATTTCTTTAATCTGGTCGGGAGTTAACTGTGCCCAATCTGTTACATCAAAAAATTGTAAGAGCGGCCCCGGATTTTTTACCTTAGATAAAATCGTGGGGTCAAAGAAAAGGTGCTCATATACTTTCTTATTGATGTCCGCTTTTGCAAAATCTATTGAACAGATTTGTTCCGGACTCAAGAGTCTAACATGTGCCCTTTCAAAAAATTTTGCAAATTTTGTGAGATTTTCGCTGTTGAGTTTGCCAAGTGAGTTAAAGAATTTCTTACCCTCACCAAAAAGGTCATCGAACCCCATTTTAGCTACATTAGTTTTTGTGAAATCAATCGCCTCTATCTCTTCCTTCTCAAATAAATCCCAGTATTCTGGTGTGAAAAGCCACATACCCTCATAAAGATCTGCGATGCCATTTTTTTTCCGGTCTTTGATATAGGCAATATACTCTTCTTTGGTCATCTTACTCAGATCTACTTTTTTTGCTTGAAGTGGGGGTTCTTCAGGAATCGGCTTTACAGCCGGCTTATCATCTGAAGCAATAGCCTTACCGGTTTGCGGTTCAGAAGCGGGCGGCTGTAGAGCCAATGGTGGTTCGGATGTCTCATCCTCTTCATCAGATGCTTCTGAGTCAGATGTAAATTTTGGCAGAACTGGTTCTTTTGGCATTTCAGAGGGTTGCGGTTGAGGACCAAGCGGGGAAGGGCGATCCTTTGATGGTGATGGGGGCTGCTCCAAGGGAGGCTCATGTTGCAATGAATCTTTTTGCTTCGAATCGGATTGTTGTTTTTTCCTTGGAGATGGAGGCTGTTCTGGCAGTGGCAGCGGCTCTGGTCGTTTTGGTTGAACCAGGTCTTTTTTTGTAGAATCCTGCGGCGGATTTTGCAAGCTTTTCGTTTTACCAGATACTGTACTGGAATCCCCGGGCCTCATGATCTTATTAAAAATGGCTGTAATCTCTTCAGCTTGAGGATCTTTGTCATATGTGAGCTGGATAAATTGTTTTTTATTCCATACCTCTTTAAGATCGCTTAAGGCATCTTTTGACCCCAACTTCAGACAATATAAAAGAGCATATTTTACTAATGCGGCAGCCCGGCGAAGTCCAGTGATCGACTTTTCTATCGTATTTGCCTGAAAGGTGGTCCCTGATTTTTGTGCTTCCCAACCTTTATTTTTATAATGAGTAAGTTTTGCTTCATAATCAACAAAGTCTTTGGCTCTTAAAGTGCGCATGTGTAACCTAAATTTTTTAAATATAAAAAGATAATTCTAAACGTGATTATATCAATTTTTAAAATAATAAGCAAACTAGTTCAACAAAAACGCACAGGGCACAGGAAATTAGAATACTTTTTTAATCATAGAGAATGTAATGCACACAAAGAGGCGAGAAATATACCGAAGGTGGTTCAAAAGTTGGAATTTTAGCAAAGCCAGGATACCGACGCCGTCAAAACCAATTTTTGAACCACCTTCGGTATACATCCCGGCTACCTGGCAAGAAGAACATTTTATTGCAAAAAATGAGAGGATAAGTTAATACTGTTTGGAATAGAGCTGGCAAATTATAAGCTGTTTGAGGTTTGTTTTGAATTGTTCTACTGTTGCATTATAGTTCTTAATTTTAAGTTTTTATTTACCTAATTGATTCAGGCAGGGTAAATTCTCAAATTACAAGGAGTGGCTACATGCTTTGTTCCAGAGTGAATGTTCTCGGTCTTTTCGGTCGTTTTACCCACAGTTTTCCACGCTCCCTGCATACACAAACATCTCGTCTTCATACACCAAAAACATCTTGCCCAATCGATCTATCCTTGTATTTGGTCGCAGACCGCAAATCGGTTACCAGCGATGAGGAATTTTTTTCAAAAGTCAGCCGGGCGGTAAAGGGGGGAGTTTCCTGTGTTCAGTTGCGAGACCATGGCCGCCCTACCGATGCGATTTTAAAAACAGCCAGGCAGCTCAAACACATTTTAGCTGCTGAAGGGGTGCCGTTGATCATTAACACTCGTATCGACATAGCTCTTGCCGTCAGTGCAGAAGGTATTTACTTCGAGCAATATCACAAGAGTTTTTTACACAGCGCCAGATTCGCGCTCACCCCTCAGACAAGTATCGGTATCCCTGTGCATGTACCTGAGGAAGTACTGGTCGCGGAGCATTTGGCCGTTAATTATTTAAGTGTAAAAATATTTCCCTCTAAAAGAACAAATCCGGAAGATAATCAGGTATGGGGACTTGAAGGGTTGGAAAAGTTGCGTTCGCTTACAGATCACCGGATCGTGGCAATTGGCGGCATTACTCTGGAAAATTTGGCGCAGGTTTGCCAAAGACTTCGCCTGAAGGAAGATGGAACAGGCGATGGCGTAGCTATGGTGGGCGATCTTTGGAGAACGGATGACACATCCGAAATAGCTGCGAAAGTGCGAAGCGTGATGCAAACATTTAGTTGTCACCATAAGGCTTAAGAACTTATGCTCATGCAAAATCGGTCTACCCAATGGCATTTTTGGAGCGCCTGTCTGGGAAATTTTTTCGAACATTACGACACGGCGCTTTTTGGGTTTTTATCGGTCTTTTTAGCGCCCCTTTTTTTCCCGCAGCACGATGAGATTACTGCCCTTATTTTAACCTATGCGATGATCCCATTGGGAATGTTGAGTCGTCCATTGGGCGCACTTTTGTTTGGTTTTATTGGCGATAAATATGGTACGAGGCATGCTCTTTTTCTGTCGCTGTGCGGCATGTCTATCGTTACGGGGGCTTTAGCTTTTTGCCCCACTTATCAACAGGCCGGTTTTATTGCTCCCGTTATTTTTTGTATCGGACGGACGCTTCAAAATTTTTTGACAGCCGGTGAAACCATGGGAGGAGCGATCTTTCTTTTAGAAAGTTACGATCAGAAACATCACGATTTTTTAAGCGGTTTATATAATGCGACGACGATCGGAGGCATTTTACTTGCATCGGCCGGAGTTTCTTTGCTGGCTTATCTTGACGTTGTAGAATGGGGATGGAGAGTTTTGTATCTTCTTGGATGTTCAACCGGAGTATTTGGCTGTATCATCAGGCAGTCGCTTCCCGGGAATCAATTAAAAAATCCTTCTGTAAAAAAAGCACAATCCCTCTCGAATCTATTCTCGATATTTTGGGTCCATCGCAATGCGCTTGTGTTAATCGGGATCAGTTCAGGATTTGCCTATGCAAATTATGCTGTTGCCATTATTTTAATGAATGGGTTCGTACCATTAGTTTCATCGATAACAAAGGCGCAAATGATGACATTGAATACGATTCTTCTTATTCTTGACTTTTGCGCCCTTCCTTTTTTTGGCTGGCTTTCCTCAAAAATTTCCAGGGAAAAAATGATGCTTGGCGCATCGATTGGCAGTGTGGCTTTTGGAATTCCGGCATTTTTGTTGCTGCCGCAGGCTTCTTTCGCAGGCATTGTCGGAATCAGGATTGCCCTTGTCCTTCTTGGGGTTGCTTTTTTTGCTCCTTTCCACGCATGGGCCCAAAATCTTGTTCCTCCTACTCATCGTTATGGGGTAATTTCCTTTGGCTATGCACTGGGAGCTCAGTGTTTGGGAGCGCCTACAGCCATGCTTTCATTGTGGGCCTTTAAGGCAACGGGGATGGCATCCAGTGTGATCTGGTATTGGCTATTGCTGGCAATGATCAGCAGTGTAGCTCTTATCCTGTCGATGCGCCCCCAGGCAGATAAAAAATTAAATATTATAAAGGAGATAATATGAATGCACTTGACTCACTTCAACGAGATCCCTTGTCTACATTGATGCCAATACCCGGGGCTTTTCAACAGGAATTTGACTTAGGGAAAAAGCATTTGCAAACTGTAGTCGCAAGCAGCAGCGTACTTGGAGTTTTTAGATCGGTTATGGTTCATACAGCGATATCTCCTTTGGAAGTCATTAAAGCGAATCAACAAACAAAGTATCCTGACGCGAGCGGCTTTGCAGTAGCCAGAACATTATATAATGAAAAAGGTTTAAGCAGCTTTTATCGGGGCTTGCGCTCAAAATTAATGGCGTCAAGTTTGAAGCAGGTATGGTCATGGCCTATGATCACAGGCATGCCTCATGCATTAGATAATCATGGGGTTCACGACCCGTACCTGCAGCAGCTGTTAACAGGACAGGGAATTGCAGCGACGGACGCTTTATTGCTTACCCCTCTGGAAAAAAGAAGGGTAAAAGCAATTTTAAAAAACAAATCAACATTCTCCTTTCGGGATATTACACATGGGTGGTGCGGCGGGGCGGCGCACTTGAAAAAGTTATCGGTCAACTGGTCGACATTTTTAGTCGGCCAAAAGTATTTTAGGGAAAAAGAGTACGAAAAAACCGGCAAACGGGAATTAACGCTGCCTCAATTACTCTTGCTCGGTACAAAAACCGCTTGCGTCGTCAGCGTCTTTTCCGCACCATTTGACAAGAGGCATACTTGGAGCATGGTACATGATGGGAAAATTACTTCTAAATTTTCAGGCAATGTGGTAAGAAATATGTTTATTGGATGTCCAACCAATACAGTTATATTGATCGTTCACAATGTCGCATCCCTTACCCTTCTCCATTATTTGGACGGGAAGGCAGAAACTAAAACGAAAAAAGTAACAGAAACAACCAAATGAAAAAAATTGCCGTCCTGGGAAGTACAGGTTCGATTGGAAAAAATACCCTTCGTGTAGCCTCCCACCTGAAGGAAGAAATTCAGGTGACGGTCTTGGCCGCCCATTCGAATATCGATCTTCTTGAGCTCCAAGCACAGGAATACCATCCCCAACTGATTGCCGTTTATGATGAGGCTAAAGCAAAAATCTTGCAAAAACGCATCCCTGCTATTCCGGTTGTATCCGGCATTGAAGGGCTAAAGCTTGCCGCCTCCTGTCCGGATGTGAATTTTGTCGTGTCAGCCATTTCCGGGATGATCGGCCTTATCCCCACACTTGCGGCGATTGAAGCGGGGAAAGGGATCGGCCTTGCGAATAAAGAAGCGTTGGTTGCCGGAGGGCACCTTGTGATGGATCTGGCCAAAAAACACCGGGTACCGATCATCCCGATCGACAGTGAACATAGCGCGATATTTCAATGCCTGCAGGGAGAATCTAAAAAGTCGTTACGCCGCATCATCCTGACAGCATCGGGAGGGCCCTTTCGCACATTTAGTCGGGAGCAGCTGCAGAAAATCACCATCCAGCAGGCACTAAAACATCCGACATGGGCCATGGGGCCAAAGGTGACGATTGATTCATCGACTTTGATGAATAAAGGGCTGGAAGTGATCGAGGCCTACTGGCTATTTGGTGTCTCTGTGGATCAAATTTCGGTATTGGTCCACCCGCAAAGCATTATTCATAGCATGGTAGAATTTGTCGACTCGTCCATCATCGCACAACTTGGCGAACCTTCCATGATTTTGCCGATCCAGTACGCTTTGACTTATCCCGACCGGTTGCCTGGTCTGTTACCTTCGTTTGATTTTATTAAAAACAACCGGTTAGAATTTTTTGAGCCTGACCTCAAAGCATTTCGTTGTTTACATTTGGCATTCGATGCCATTAAGGTTGGAGGTACAATGCCCTGCTTTATGAACGCTGCCAATGAAGTGTTGGTCGATCATTTTTTAAACAACCGTTTAGAGTGGACGGAGATTGCCTCTCATTTGGAAAAACTGATGCAACATTATCAGCCTCAACAGATTCATTCCCTGGAAGATATTTTGGAAGCTGACAGCCAGGCCAGAAAGAGGGCTAAAACTGTTCATTCATCTCCTCTTGCTAAGGTACACGTATGAATGTATGGTCTGCCTTGTGTGTACTATTTGGCCTGTTGTTCTTGAGGGTAGATCTGCTTGGGACAGAAACAACCCCTCATGTTTTGGTCAGTGTGGCCCCCTATAAGTTTTTAGTCGAAAAGATCGCCAAAGATACTATCACTGTGGACCTCATGGTCCCTGCCGGTGCCAGCGCTCATACCTTTGAACCCACGCCTAAGCAGATGATCAAGGCAGGTTCGGCAGATATCTGGTTTTTGTTAGGGGAATCTTTTGAAACGAAAGCATCGCAGGCTTTACTCGCGCATAAGCCCTCTCTTCGATTAGTTGATTTGCGCCAGAATGTCGACTTAATTACTGCCGATCCTATTTCCGGAGCGTGCTGCTGCTGTGCCGGTTCACAAGACCTCCATATTTGGCTTAGCTGTATCCAGGCAAGGATCCAATCGGAAACGATAGCCAATGCGCTGATCGCGGCTTTCCCACAGCACAAAGAACTTTATGAGAAAGGATTACAATCCCTTAAGAAAGATCTGCAACAGTTGAATGACAATATTCAGGAGATTCTTAAGCCTGTCGTTAACCGGGTGATGATGGTTTCCCATCCCGCGTATGCTTATTTTTGCCGCGATTTCCATTTTAAACAATTATCGATTGAAATCGAAGGGAAAGATCCCACCCCTAAGCAGCTCCATACCGTTTTGAATCTGGCCCGTGCATTATCTGTTAAAAAAATATTTGCGCAGCCTCAGTATAGCACGAAAGGAGCTCAATTATTTGCAAAAGAGTTAGGTGCTGAACTCATTATTTTAGATCCTTATTCGGAAGAATATATGCAAACAATGTTAACAATTGCCAAACGCCTTGCGCAGGATTCATGAGTTCGATTATTTCATTGAAAAAGGTCTCATTTCTTTATGATAGAACGCTTGTACTCGACAATGTTTCTTTCGATATCGAAAAAGGGGCATTTATTGGGGTGATCGGTCCAAATGGGGGCGGTAAGACGACTTTATTAAAACTGATATTGGGATTTCTAAAGCCCTCTTCCGGCGATATCTATTATTTCGACCAACATCAAAATCAAAACAAAAGAATAAAGTCGATTTCCTATGTGCCTCAGTCTCTTCAATTTGATAAACAATTTCCCATTTCCGTTTTGGAATTGGTCCTTGAAGGCCGGCTGTTTAATTTGCCATGGTATGGAAAGTTTAGCAAGGCAGATAAGACGGCAGCCTTGCAAGCCCTCGATCTGGTGGGGTTGCCTGATTTTCAGCATAGAGCTTTTGGTACTCTTTCAGGAGGACAGGCACAGCGTGTGCTTATTGCAAGAGCGCTAGCTTCCGAACCGGAAGTGTTAATTCTCGATGAACCGACAGCCAGTGTCGATAGCGAATCTGAAGCGGAGATCTATCGCATTTTAAAAAAACTGCAGGGCAAAGTAACTATCATCATGGTTACCCATAATTTGCAGGCAGCTATTGAACTTGTCAATCAGGTAATTTGCGTAAAACAGACAGTTACGCTATTCTCACCTGAGGCCATTTGCGAACACTTTGCCCTAGGCCTCTACCATGCCCCATTGATTAAATTAAGGGACTAAAGGATCTTTTCATGGTCTCATTTTTAGAAGCGTTATATACAAATTCCATACTGCTGTCAGCTGTCATTGCCGGACTTGCTTCCTCTGTGGCGAGCGGGATCATCGGTTCTTATGTCGTTGTAAAACGGATTGTTTTTATTAGCGGAAGCATCTCCCATTCTGTATTAAGTGGAATTGGATTTTGCTTATGGCTGGAGAGAGCTAAGGGGATCGCTTGGGTATCTCCCTTGCAAGGGGCTTTGATAGCGGGAATTCTTTCTGCATTGCTCATCGGATGGATGCATTTATATCACCGCCAGCGCGAAGACTCCATCATTGCCGCCCTATGGTCTATTGGAATGGCAACGGGAGTTTTGTTCATTTCCCAGACGCCGGGATTTAATGTCGAGCTGACCAATTTTTTAATCGGCAATATTCTTTGGGTCACACCGACAGATCTGGCTGTTCTTTTTGCCTTAGATATTGTCATTGTGCTGACTGTGTTATGTTGTCATAAAAGGTTTTTGATCATTTGCTTTGATGAAGAACAGGCGAAGATCCAGGGGCTGCATGTCCATGCGCTCTATCTTTTGTTGCTGGTCTTGATCGCTGTGACTATTGTTTTGCTCATCCAGGTTGTCGGGATCATTTTGGTGATGACGATGCTGACCATTCCGGCGGCCATTGCCAATATTTTCAGTTCCCGGCTTTCCCATATTATGTGGATTGCCGTTTTTCTTAGCGCGTTATTTTGCTTTAGCGGTACCGCCTTAGCTTACTACATCGACTGGCCGGGAGGTGCGACCATTGCCCTTTTGGCCGGGCTTGCTTATGTTGTTTCTCTTCTTCGATTGTTCTAAAAACAAATTATATTGACAATATCCATTTTAAGGATGCATGTTGATGTTTTATACCGAAGGTGGTTCAAAAGTTGAGATTTTGACAAGGAGGCTGCTCAAAATTTTTCGTCTGGAGCGAGTGACCATTGCCTATGGCCAAGGCACGAGTGAAGACAAAAATTTTGATGCAAAGCCGATGCCGTCAAAAACCAATTTTTGAATCACGTTCGGTATAACTTAAGTACTTAGGTTGACATGCATGTGGATGATCTGCTTGATAAAGGATGTTTAAACATCCCTCTCTTCGAAGACAATTACCTCCTGTACAAAAGACAAGATCCTTCATTGGACCCTTCATGGAAATTGTTGTTCGATCAATTGGAAAATTCTTCTCAGGAAAAATCGCAAAAAATCAATGGCGATAAGAGCGTAGCAGCAAACGGCCAAGATTGGCGTATCCATGCCTTGATTCAAGGGTACCGCCAATACGGGTATTTAATGGCAAATGTCGACCCTCTTGCCAGCTCTTTACCTAAAGAACCCCCTGAGCTGAAGCTGGAAAATTTCGGTTTGTCAGAAAAAGAGATGCTTGTTGAATTTTACACCTTCGGGTTATTAAAAGAGAAAAAAGCTCCGTTGGTTGCCATTATTGATGCATTAAAGGCTATTTATTGTAATAAAGTTGGTGTGGAGTACATGGGGCTCCAGAACCCTGCGATGGAGAAATGGCTGCAGGAGCGCATCGAGCCCAATCATTTTAAGAATGATTTATCGATCGACCGCAAAAAAATGATTCTGTCGCAGCTCAATAAATCGGAAATCTTTGAATCTTTCCTCCATACAAAATTTGTCGGGCAAAAACGATTTTCCATTGAAGGGGGAGAGACACTAATCCCTATGCTTTTTGCCATGATCGATACCGGATCGATGATGGGCATTCATGAATTTGTGTTTGGAATGGCTCACCGCGGTCGCATTAATGTCCTTAGCAATATTTTCAATAAATCCTATGGAGACATTTTTTCTGAATTTGAAGAGGGGTATGTTCCCGTTTCCATTGAAGGGAGCGGCGATGTCAAATACCACAAAGGATTTTATTCAGAAATTGAGACCATTCACGGCCATGAGATCAGGCTTACCCTAACGCCCAATCCCAGCCATCTCGAATCGGTCGACCCTGTAGTCCAGGGGCAGGTACTTTCAAAGCAAATTGTAGATGGGGATCAGCTCCAAGAGCATACGGTTCCTGTGCTGATCCATGGCGATGCGGCAATTTCCGGTCAGGGAGTTGTCTATGAGACATTGCAATTGTCTCAGGTAGAAGGATATGGGACGGGGGGAACCATCCATATTGTGATCAACAATCAAATCGGTTTTACGACAACGCCAAAAGAGGGTAGATCGACAAGGGATTGTACGGACATTGCACGAACCTTTGGGATAGTCGTCTTTCACGTCAATGCAGAAGATCCGGAAAACTGTATCCATGTCATGGACCTGGCTGTTCACTTAAGGCAGACATTTCATTGCGATGTTTTTATCGAATTGAATTGCTACCGCAAATATGGCCATAACGAAGGGGATGAACCGGCTTTTACTCAACCCCTGGCCTATCAGCAGATACGGAACAAAATCCCCATCCGCGAGATTTATCGCAATGAGCTGATTTCTCAGGGTGTTTTAGAAAAGGAGATGGCAGAAAAGTTAGAGCTTCAGTTTAAAGACAGTCTCCAAACCGCTCTTGCCGATAAAACCGTTTATAAGAAAGCATTGGCGACGGAAGGAACGGAAGACCGGTCGGATCGCACAAGTACAGAGACTGGGGTTGCAAAAGAAACGCTTCAGGAAATTGCCGGACAGTTATCCCAAGTGCCAGGCGGCTTTACCCTCCATCAAAAATTGCGCTCGTTGCTCCAGGAAAGGGCGTTGATGGTGCAAGAGGGTACGGGGGGAAAACCAATCAATTGGGGGATGGCGGAAATTTTGGCCTATGGCTCTTTGCTGCTTGAAAATATCGATGTCCGCGTTTCAGGACAAGATGCCTGCCGTGGGACATTCAGTCATCGGCATGGTGTATTTATCGACCAGGTAAATGAAGAAAGATATATTTCGTTAAATCATTTACGTGAAGTGCAGGGAAGATTTACCCTTTATAATTCCCCTTTGTCGGAATATGCCGTTTTGGGCTTTGATTATGGATATAGTCTGGGAAATCCGGAATGTTTGGTGGTCTGGGAAGCGCAATTCGGCGATTTTTGCAATGCAGCTCAGGTTATTATCGATCAATATATCGCGTCTGCCGAACAGAAGTGGAATAAAAATGTTCCCTTGACGCTATTTCTTCCTCATGGATATGAGGGTCAAGGTCCGGAACATTCTTCGGGAAGGATGGAGAGATTTTTAGCATTGGCCGGTGAAGATAACATGCAAATTGTCAATTGCACTACCCCTGCACAACTTTTTCATGTGTTGCGGCGGCAAATGGTGAATAAGAAGCGCAAACCCTTAGTTGTGTTCACCCCAAAAGGGCTGCTTCGCGATCCAAGGTGTGTCAGCTCCCTTGCAGATCTGACTAAAGGATCGTTTCAGGAAGTGCTCGACGATCCCGCCCCTGCTTTAAAAACAGAGAAGTTAGTATTTTGCAGCGGCCGTATATTTTATGATCTTGTGCAGGGCAGGGAGCAGGCTAAGGCTAAAGAGGTAACGATCATTCGTCTCGAACAATTGTATCCGGTAAAAAAGTCGGAGAAAGCAGCCCCTTACTTTGCAGCAATGATCAAAAAATATGGAGATGCAAAACAGTTTTTCTGGGTGCAGGAAGAACCGATGAATATGGGTGCCTGGAGCTTTATCGGACCAATTCTCAGCAGTTTACTCCCCGCATCTTGTCAGCTCACATATATTGGGAGGCCGAGGAGCGCTGCATCCGCAGCCGGTTCTCAGGCAATCCATAAAAAAGAGTCTCTTCAGATCATGGAGGCTCTTTTTGGAAAATCAAAGGACAAACCATGAAAATAACCATTCAAGTGCCTTCCATGGGAGAATCTATCGTAGAGGCAACAATAGGTACAATATTAAAAGATTCGGGGTCTATAGTCAAAAAAGATGAAGAAATTCTCGAGCTCGAAACAGATAAAGTAAATCAGATTCTTTATGCCCAGCAATCCGGCCGGGTAGAATGGGTAGTGCAAAAAGGGGACGTGGTAAAAATCGGGCAGGAGATCGGCTCCATCGATGATGCAGCGGAACAAGAAAAAAAAACTCCGCCAAAGGCAGCTGCAGAGGCAGGGGAGAAAAAAGCACCCCTGTCTTCAAAAAACCCTCCCAAGACGCAAGAAAAGCCTATAGCAGAAGCTGCGGCTTCACCAGAACCTAAGAAACCAGCTCCAGCAGAAAGCCCAAAGCCGCCTCCATTGCAAAAAACTGCCGGGCCGAATCGGACAGAAGGGAGACAAACGCGTCAGAAAATGTCTGCCATTCGTAAATTAATTGCCAGACGCCTCGTCGATTGCATGCAGCAGACGGCAATGTTAACGACATTTAATGAAGTCGATATGACGGCAATTATGGAAATGCGCGAGCAGCATAAAGAAGCTTTTATGAAAAAACACCAGGTTCGTTTAGGGCTGCTCTCCTTTTTTGTAAAATCAGTTGTTTCCGCAATGAAAGCCTTTCCGGTCATTCATGCCTATATCGATGGCGATGATATTGTGTACCGCAACTATTTTGACATTGGGATCGCCGTCAGCACCGATCGGGGACTCGTTGTGCCTGTGTTACGCGATTGCGACCTTCTATCTTTTGCCGAAGTGGAAAAGGCTATAGAAGATTATGCCGGAAAAGCACGAAGCAATGGACTGAAAGTCAGTGATTTAGAAGGTGGTTGCCTGACGATAACCAATGGGGGCGTCTTTGGGTCATTATTATCCACTCCCATACTCAATCCCGGGCAGAGCGCAATTTTGGGATTGCATAAAATCATCAAACGTCCTGTCGTCATCGATGATAAAATCGTTATTCGTCAAATGATGTACCTTGCTTTAAGTTATGACCACCGGATCATCGATGGCAAAGATGCCGTTTCCTTTCTTGTTCACCTCAAAAAGGAGTTGGAAGATCCTTCATGCATGCTGCTCGAAATTTAACCTGGGAGGTAGCCAGTTGCCCTGCTGCTTCGTGGCGTTTGACTGCGAATTTCTCTAAAAAAATTAAACACAGAGGCACAGAGGCACGGAGAAAGTTTTATTTTTTGCTTAATGCAAAAAAGAAAAGCACTTATTTTTCTCGCATCGCGAAAAAAATAGTTTCTTAAAAGCAAGATAACTTTATCAATTTTTTCTCTGTGTCTCTGTGCCTCTGTGTTTTAAAACTTGCCCATCGCGTTAAATAACGAAAAAGAAGAGCGTTATATGGAAGCAGTTGCCATGAAACGATTGTAAAATAAGTCATATATAAATAAATTGAAGAAAAGAGGGGATAATTGTTAACGTGCCCGTGAGCGTGCCCGTGCCCTTGCCCGAATTTATTTATCTTTTCCGAACTTTTTTTTTCTGCTTGAAATTTTCGGTGGATAAGAGAATTCGGAAATAATTAATAAATTCGGGCAAGGGCACGGGCACGCTCACGGGCACGTTAACAAGTTATTTATTTTGAACGGGATAGATTGAAAAGGAGGCAATATGCAAACAAAAACATGTCCATCAAAAAAAGAAGATCATGATCATCATGGTTTTATGGAATGTATGAAACATTGCGTAGAGTGTGCAAAAAGATGTATGGAGAAAGGGGAAAAAAAGCTTGCAGCCTTATGTTCTGAATGTGCAGAGATGTGCTGTTTGGCGAAGAAATCCAGAGACTATCAATCGGAATTCCAACATCAAATCGTGAGTCTTTGTGCACAGATCTGTCAAAAGTGCGCCGAGGAGTGTAGAAAAATCGAAGCGGAACATTGCCAGCAATGTGCAGAAGTATGCATCTCATGCTCTGAATCTTGTTCGTCCGGCAATCGTCCATGCTACTAACAGGAAAACAACTATGAACAAAACCATTTTCACTGTCCTTTCCTCTCTTTGTTTTTTATCTGTTCCTCCCCATTGCTATTCTTTGATGCTGGATGACGATATGATTCCTGGCGATGCAGCTGAAGAGAGACATATGCGCGAGGATATTTTAGACGATAATGTTCCAAGAAATCCTTATGCTCCCCCCTCTAATGTAAACGAAAAAGTGTTCTATTCAAAACTCTGCGGCCGCGATAAGCAAATATATAATGGATTAAACGCCGACCAACGGGCGTTTGTGTTGAGAGTGGCAAACATGAGGGTCGAATTCGATCTCGAACAACCGCCGGCGCCAGCTTCGCAACCGACCGGCCGGAAAACGGTACGGGATGTGCTTCAGGAGCAGTTGGATGAAGACCAGGATGAGGACAGACGCGGCACCCGTGAGAGAAGGCGCTAAAAGAGTAAAAACGGAGAACTAACATGAAGAAGCAAAAACCAAAAACGCTTGATCAAGTCATCGGTCAGACAACAAACTCTTTGGTTGATTTTCTGATGATGGATGTCGCGATAGACAAAAAACAGACCCCCTATTTAACAGAAAGTAAAGTGCATCATGATTTGTTCGAATTGTTGGCGGCCACAGATATACGCAATCGCATCACGCATGCTATCAGATTAATCCGAACCGATTTAAAGGGGCACTTGGGTCAGGAGGAACTGGCGCAAGTCAATCAGGAATTTTCCCGAGCCGCAGAGATCATCATTTCCATGTTGCAGGAAAAGCACCCTGTAGAAGAAAGCATCGAAAAATTGTCAGCGATGCCCGATCACTTACAAGGTATATTAAAAATTTCGGAGCAATCATTCCACTATTTTTACCAATGCGGCGAGAGGTTGTTTAATACAACGCACTTCAAGGATGCCCGGGATGTTTTCTTCTTATTAACTTTGCTCAATCCTTATAAATATAACGTCTGGATCGCTTCCGGTTTAGCTGAAAAAAGATTTGGCGACAACAATAAAGCTCTGGAGGCCTTTGCAATGGCTGCCTTGCTCGATTTATCATCAGTTTTTTCCCATCTCTATTCGGCAGAATGTTATCGCGATCTTCATGACAATACCAACGCTGTTATTTCTTTAGAAACAGCCCTTTCTGTCGTTACAGAACACCCTCAACCAGATGATCAAAAAATTAGGGAACATATTCATTCGCTGATCAACAAATATAAAGGATAATTAGACACTCGTCACTATCCAATTCCAAGGAGGAAGTTATGGATCCTGCCACTTCAGGTCCTCATTCAACCGGTGCAAGTCATGTAAAACTACAGGCCGCAGGCGAGTTGTCAGAAACTAACCTCTCCGCTTCAAGTGCCGCACTGCCCTCAAACCCGGGTCCGACTGTTACACAGGAAGTTTTTCTTCCCACATTTGACCGGATAAAGGAAAACAAGAAATTTGGCGGAGCGATATTGCGTACCTATGTCAATAATGCAGTCTCTACAGTCAAGTTAATGAAAAGTGCCTTTGAGATCATTGGAAAGAAATGGGTAGAGGTAGTTAAAAAAGAGAGTGGTCTGTCAGGTGTGGTCTTTGCCTCTATTGGTGCCCTATTGTCCGGAGGATCTTTACTTGCACAAGCCGCAATTAAAGCAGTAATTTGGACACCCATTTTGGTACTTACCGGAGCCGGGGCATTGATTGGCGGCGTCATTGGAGGTGCCGTTGGCGCAGCTCTTGGTTCTAAAGAAAAAGCTCTTGCCGGATTTAAATTAGGCGCAGAGATAGGTGCGAAAGATATTGGACTCATCCTTGGGTTTGCAGGGACGGTTGTTTCTGGTTTATCCATAGTGGCGAGGTGGCCGCTGATGCTCACTGCAGAAATTGGAGATGCGATATTACAAGTAGAAAAACCAGATAATTCAGATAAAAATAAAATTGTGTCGATGGCTCATGTCCAGGCCTATCAGGATGCTTTAGACTTATGGGTTGGAGGTTTCGATAGCCCTTGGGATATAATTCTAAATGAAGACGAAAGTAAACGCACAAGTAAAATAATGGCAGCGCTGAGTGCCGGGGCCAACCCCTATGCCGGTGCATGGCGAGACTCCAGGACTACTACATCGTACGAACATGTGGTCTCAAGGTTCGCGCCTAAAAACAAACAAAAATAACACTAGCCACCCGAAGTTTTAAGACAGTCTGTAAGATCGCCAATCAATGTCTGGTTGGTAAAGCTGTGGATGTGGATTTTTTGTAGCGTTCCGATCAAATGCGGCTCTGCGCGGAATAAGACATTCTTATTGCAGCGCGTGCGCCCTTTAAGCAATTGGTTGTCCTTAAAGTTTTGCGCTTCGACCAACACTTCCACTTCGGTTCCGAGCATCTCTTTTCGTTGTTTGTTATAGATGCCGGCCTGCAACTGGCTTAAGCGGTTTAAACGCTCTTCCTTGACAGCTTCCGGAATATCATCTTTCCAGCGCATCGCAGGAGTTCCCTTTCTTGGGCTGTAGGCAAACAGGAAAGCCAGGGAAAATTCGAGTTCTTCCAAAAGGCGATAGGTTTCCATAAATTCTTCTTCCGTTTCCGTAGGAAAACCTACAATGATATCTGTGCCAAGGGCAACGCCCGGCACTAAAGATTTCAGCATCGACACTTTTTCCAAATATTCTTCAACGGTGTAAATCCGATGCATTTTTTTCAAAATCCGATCAGATCCCGACTGCAAAGGAAAGTGAACAAATTCGCAAAGTGTCTTTAAATCCCGGATTGCCACCATCAGCTCTTTGGTAATGTCGATTGGATGGCTCGTCATGAACCTGACCCGTTCCAACCCAGGGAGTTGATCGATTTTATAGAGGAGGTCATGGAATAATGTTCCCCACTGCGGTTGATCCTTTCCATAACTGTTGACGTTTTGGCCAAGCAGCATAAATTCTTTATATCCCTGATCGACCAGCTTGCGGCATTCTTCGAGAATGTGGTCGGGGTGGCGGGAGACTTCGGTACCTCTTGTGTAGGGGACAACGCAATAGGTGCAGAACTTGCTGCAACCCCGGATAATGGAGATGTAGGCTTTGATCTTATCATCCCTTTTTGCCCCTATATAATTGAGCTCTTCGTGAAAATGATCGCTTGCATGTATTGTTTGCTTACCGGTTGTGATCACTTCGTCCAGGATATCATTAAGATGATGGATGTCGTTTGTTCCCATGACAAAATCGAGATGGGGAAGTTTATGAAAGAGGGAGTCTTTTTTTGCATTCGCCATGCATCCCGCAAGTCCAATGATGGGATTGTGCTGCAGATTTTTTCCAAGCTGTCCTAATTTACCCATCACTTTTCTTTCAGCTAAATCGCGGATGGAACAGGTATTATAGATAAGGAGATCCGCAGAGAACTCATCTTCAATTTGTGTCAGCCCCCTGGCCTCCAGCTGTCCTGCCATGATCTCGCTATCGAGCTCGTTCATTTGGCAGCCGTAAGTGCGAATGAAAAATGTTTTTGGTTGACGCGTCATCTGATTCTTTTCTTATATGGGATTTTCCAAAAGTATAGCTTAGGATAGCAGTTTTTTTCAAGAAGTAAGGGTGCAAATCAAGAATTGGTTTACGTGCCCGTGCCCGTGAGCGTGCCCGTGCCCGCATCTATTTATCTTTTCCGAACTTTATTTCGTGTTAGAAATTTGCGGGGAGGAATTCGGAAATGATCAATAAATACGGGCACGGGCACGGGCACGCTCACGGGCACGAACTAATTGCGGGGAGGAATTCGGAAATGATCAATAAATACGGGCACGGGCACGGGCACGCTCACGGGCACGAACTAATTGCGGGGAGGAATTCGGAAATGATCAATAAATACGGGCACGGGCACGGGCACGCTCACGGGCACGAACTAATTGCGGGGAGGAATTCGGAAATGATCAATAAATACGGGCACGGGCACGGGCACGCTCACGGGCACGAACTAATTGCGGGGAGGAATTCGGAAATGATCAATAAATACGGGCACGGGCACGGGCACGCTCACGGGCACGAACTAATTGCGGGGAGGAATTCGGAAATAATCAATGAATTCGGGCACGGGCACGGGCACGCTCACGGGCACGAACTAATTGCGGGGAGGAATTCGGAAATAATCAATAAATTCGGGGCATGGGCACGGGCACGCTCACGGGCACGAACTAATTTAAGTTAACGAATGTGCACAAAATCATTGGTAAAAAATTCGGGACATAGGTATGATGACAGTAATCAATATTGCGTCTGCATGCAATATATACCGAAGGTGGTTCAAAAGTTGGGATTTTGACAAGGAGGCTGCCCAAAATTTTTCGTCTGGAATGAGTGACCATTGCCAATGGCCAAGGCACGAGTGAAGACAAAAATTTTGATGCAGAGCCAACGCCGTCAAAAACCAATTTTTGAATCACGTTCGGTATAATGCTTAACATTACATTTAAGGCTTATGAGATATGTATAAAAAGTTTAAATCATTTCAATTGAAAACGGCCGACATCAAACGCACCTGGTTTGTTTTGGACGCTGCGGGCAAAACTCTTGGTCGGTTGACATCGGAGATCACCAAAATCCTTCGGGGCAAGCACAAGCCGACATTTACATTTAACATTGACGGCGGCGATGGTGTGATCGTAATCAATGCCGGACAGGTTGTTGTGACAGGGAATAAGGCCGCAACAAAAGAATATAAGTATCATACAGGCTATGTGAATGGTCTTCGTAGAATTCCATACAGAACGATGCTGGCGCGTAAGCCGGAATATATTATTGAACACGCAACAAAGCGTATGATGCCGCATTCCCGTCTGGCAAATGCTCAACTGAAAAGATTGCACGTTTTTGCCGGTCCTGAGCATAATTTACAGGCACAAAAACCGATTCATGCAACTATTTAAGAGGTATTTTTAATTATGGCTCTACAAGAAAAAATCGCAACAGGACGCCGCAAAACTGCAGTTTCTTCTGTAAGGATCAGAGAAGGCTCCGGCAAGATCGATGTAAATGGTAAAAAATTCGAAGAATATTTCACCCTGGATATCCAAAGAAATACAGTACTGGCCCCATTTGCAAAAATAGGCGGAACTGGCAATGTCGATATCATCATTCGCGTTAAAGGGGGCGGAATAGAAGGGCAGGCGATCGCTACCCGTTTAGGGATAGCCCGCGCACTTGTCGGCGAAGACGAGAACTTACGCCCAACCTTTAAAGAACAAGGATTCCTAACGCGCGATTCCCGCAAGAAAGAACGTAAAAAATATGGTCTTGCCGGTGCTCGTAAGCGCTTCCAATTCTCAAAACGATAATTTATTCATTTACACACCCGGAACCTATATGGCCCGGGTGTGATCAGTTTTTACGTGCGTCGACATTTTCTAAAATAAAACTACCACAGAGCCCACAGAGAACACAGAGGGGTTATACCTTCTATTTCCTCGTGCATATCTGGATTAACTAAATAATTCATAAAACCCTCTCTGTGTTCTCTGTGGGCTCTGTGGTAGTTTTATTGCCTTTTCAACAGCAAAACAGCTGCCTGGTCATTAATTTTATTTGCAGCCTTTCAGGCTGGAAGAAAACGATCGGGAATCGTTGTATGAGAAGTCAGCTATCTAATTTTCCACATGTGTGCTAAAAATTAAAGCCCACTCTCATCTTAAGCGGATTGGCTCACCATTCCACTCATGATCATGGATGAATGCATCGGGCAAGGAGATCCGGTATTTTCTGCTTTGCAGTAAAATATTGGCAAAAATAAAAGGCTCGAAGAGGAATGGTTTTAGGTCTTTTGCACTGAAAACAACATCTTTTGTTCTCATCAGATCATAAAGATATCGGCTTAACCGGTTATTGGGAATAGAGGAACTTTTCCAACCATAAAGGAGCATGCCGAATGCGATTTGCCGCCTGGTATTTTCTTTTGGATGGATCGTTTGTTTGTTATTTTTAAATAAAGCAAGGTCCAACCCGTCATCCTTCCCTAAAAGTAAGATCCCGCTCGTAGCCCTCGGATTGCATTCGATTGCATAGATTTTATTTGCTTTGGATATAATAAAATCAAAAGCAATTTGTCCCGTAAAACGAGTTTTTTTTACGAATGAAGCGATCCATTCGAAAATGGGTGGATGATCGACCGATTCGAAGGTGATGCAAGAATTGCCATCTATGGCGTAAGTGACCGGGTAAACGACATTAGCATGGACATTCCCCTGATGGCATATCGAATAGGAACAAAATCTCTCCCCCTCCAGCCATTCTTGTGCAATCCATGGATTATGTTCCTGAAAATCGAGATGAGGCAATGATTCATTAACACCTATTTTCCTCACTTTTTGGGAAGCTCTTGAGTAGCAAGCTTTTAGGGCAAATGGTTTATCAAAGGAAAATTGTTTTGCCTCTTCCCCGGAACGAATGAGTTTTTTGTCCAACACGTCAAAATCAAGGGCTTCCAATTTACATTGAAATTTCCATTTATTGTGTAACTCATCGTAATTTTCAAATTCAGGAAAGAAGAGTTCGCATGAGGAAGGAAACAAATGGCGGACCTTGGAAAGATAAGAAATTTCCTCGTAGATGGGAATGATGAGATCGATCTTTTCTTTTTTGACGATTTCAATCAGGGCCTGAATGTATTCATCTTGGTGATAGCGGGGACTTGGTACGCGAAAGTTTTTTGTGACAGCATTGGAAAAAAATGAGACATGATACCCCATCGAGTCAGCTGTATAGATCATATGGCCGGAACTTTTAAGTTCTCTTGCCAGATGAAGCGCTAAGAATGAGCGTGCAAAAGTGAGGAGTATCTTTTTTTTTCCTAAAAACGTCATGTGTGAAGCATATGGGTTATTCCAATGGTAATCAAGAAAAAATTTATTTTTTTTGAGTGTATCAGATGTTTATATTCTTTAGTAAATAGCTTGATATTGATTGATTTATTCAATATAATAATATTTATCAGGTGAAGTTAAATTATATACAGGATTATTTAATTATGAAAATCACCAAAAATGAATTTAACAGATTTACAATCGGAGATATCCCAGATAACAGGGCCACAAAAAAAGGCGTTGCAGGGTATCACGGGTTGGCAAAGATTATTGGTGTCATATTGTCTTTAAAAATATTCAGTAAAGCTGTGGCTGTTCCAGGGGACGATGGGGTATATTATTTAAATTGCAAAAGTTTAGAAAGATGGTTAAAGGAAGTTGATCCAGGCATATACGCTTCTAATCCCGATTTGAGTAAGAAAACACACGATGCGAACTGGATTAAGGGGGCCATTGCCTCATTAGTACGATCATCAGGATCGCAAAAAACTCAGCCTCAGGATGTTAAATCAATGGCTTTGGATGAGCAATATGAGAAAACAAAGAAGGTCCCTTATCCTGAAAAACTCGGTTTGCTACAAGACCTTGCACAAAAGGAGCATATAGAATCTCAGTATGAGATAGGAGTGTATTTACTTTCCTCTTCGAAAGAGGAAGCGCTTGCCTGGCTTCAAAAAGCTGCAGAAAAGGGGTATGTTCCCGCACAAACCCGCCTCGGAAGTATGTACTACTCGGGTACAGAAGTAGAGAAGGACATGGAAAAGGCAAAGAAATGGTATGCCTTGGTATTAGCTTCTAAGATGTATCCCGATAATGAAATACCGGGGGAAATATATCAGCAGTTGACCAAACCGGACAAATCTGAGGAACCGGCAACTAAAGCTCCTGCTGCACAGCCTCAAGTATCGGCCGATAGCGCAGGACAACCATCACTGCAAACACCAACAATGCTACAAATGCCCATTGAGAAAGTCATTGCATCGACTCCGGAAATTCCTGAAAAATTTACTGAACAAGCAACAATCGAAGAACAACGCCTGGCGCATAAAAAAGCAAAAGAATTTTTGCAGGAACAGCTTCCTCGCGTGGGTGCATCTATAGACTTTGTTTCCTCTCTCAATGAAAGTTTACCCCAGCTTCAAACACGAACCGTGATCACGGGCAAAGAACCACCCTTAGATAAAACAGTTTTTATGTCGCAATACACGAAAGGGGTAGGTCTTGATATTCGAAAAGATGGAAAACGCTCTGAGGATAATATCCTTGTTTATGTTGCGGCAAGTCAGTTCAATGGCAGTGAAGCGCCAAGTCCTAAAACAATAAAACCGGGAAAAGCTGTTGCGGTCTACATAAACGACCATACGCAAGGGCCCGATTCTCAATTGGCATTTCCTGACTCACAGGTCGAATTACTCAATTGCGGGGGTAACATTGGATATAATGCCCTTTGTGAGTGTCTGACTGATGAGTTGCGGTCTGAAATCAGACATGGATATTTTATGCCGACCAAGGTGAATGGTCAAAAAGTCATTGAACGATTAAAATCGCATGGCCAATATATCGAATATCCTTGTATAGCAAATGTTCCAAAAGATATTCCAAAAGAGGGGGCCAAAAAAGTGTATCAGTTTTTGGCTGCCGCACCGGCATCGGGGTACAATAGTGTGGAAGGTGCCGATTGTGAAGAAATTCAATATTGGTGTGCTTTACATGCATTTCGGGCCCAGTTTAAAATGTGCATCGGGTTGGCTGAAAAAGAAAAAAAACCGGTCATTTTGAAAGCGGCAGCTGTTGGCCTTGGCGTTTTTGGCAATCAACCAACTAACGTGGCTGCAGCATTTCGCCAGGCTGCAATAGAATATCAGGCTGAGTTGAAAAAGAACCATGTTCAAGTGATTTTTCAAATACGTAATCTGGGTACTCCGGCTCAACCGGCCAGCGAGATGGCCAGGTTGCTCCAATTGAAAAGAATCGGCTAGACAGCCAATACCCAAGTCAGGTGCAGAGTTTTTAGAGCCGCTTAAAAACGCAAATGTCGGACATAGAAGGCATAGACACAAGGAATATGATCCTATAAGGGTCTGTTCTAACCTTTAAAACTACCACAGAGCCCACAGAAAGCACAGAGAGTGATGAAATATCCCACTCTGTGCTTTCTGTGGGCTCTGTGGTAGTTATCTGCCTGGATCGCATTGCACCTGACTGAACCGACCAGCTAGATGGCTAAGTTGCTCAAAATGAAAATGATATGAATCTCTAAGAAGACAATGTGTCAATGCGAATGACAGAATTTATAAAGAGTTCTGTCAGTGTGAATGACAGAATTTATAAGGAATTATGTCAATTTGAATGACACTTTAAATGGTTACCGTAGCTTTTATCACTTTCTCCAGTTGGAGCAGCCTTTTTGCAGCAAAGGCAATCTCGTTTTTTAGGGAACTGTTTCTGGTCCGTCTTTTTTTGCCTCCATGGGTCTTTCGGTGAGATATACGCTGTGTTAATTTGAAGATATGATTCTTTGTCCTTTCAATTTTATGCCTGGTCTTTTCAATTTTATCTTTGGTCTTTTCAATTTCATGTTTTTCATGAAATTTGGCAATAATCGCGTCTAAGGCTTTTTCTAGATCTTCTCTTGAAGCTAGTGGATTATCTATAATAAGATCCGACCACTGATCCGACCACTTTTTTATACCCCTACCTGAAGCTAGACAAGGAACTATTTCATTGAATTTCTCATAAATGAGACGTGCTAAATTGACATTACCAACATTTCTTTTATTTAGCCAAAGATCATAATCAATTAATTTAACTATGTTATCTTTGGTGATTAGAATGTTATGCTCACCAAAATCACCCGGAATAATATCGCAATCATACAAATGCAGAGAAGCAGTTTTTAATTGAGTGATTATATGAATTACCTCTTCCAATTGTAACTCACTGTATATATCGCATAATCTAGGGCCCTGACAGTCATCGAGGACCAAATAGGGTCTTTGGATTCCTTTGTTACATTTCATCTTAATAAACAGAGCATGAACTTTCATAAAGTTAGGATGATCGCCAATTTCTGTCATTTCAAAATTGTTACAATACTGAAAAAAAGTATCGCGTAAAGAGTATATGTCATCTATAAGTGGGGTTTTAATTGCAAACCAGCGGGCGGGGTCTGGATCATTTTTAAAATGAACCATTTTTACTTTGCTATTTTTCCCGTGAGTGGCATCCGTTCCTGGCTTTAGGACGGCCTTGGCCTTCTTGTCTACGGATATCGTTAATTCTAATTCGTTTCGTAAGGAAATGTCAGGACACACAAGACAGGGAGCAAAACCATATACATCAGTTGTTTGGGGTTGGCCTTTACTTTTTTCCCGAAATGCAACGTTACTATCAAGAACTTCTTCCTGACTATCAAAAATTTTTATCCAATCGCATAAACTTGTCTGGCAATGAATGGAAGAAGACATAAAATACGGCTCCTTAATTTTTATTGTCTGTCCTTAAAAGTTAAGCAAACGGCCATAAGGTGACAAGGCCCCATTCCTGCTATCACTTTTTAAGGAAAATCGTTTAATTGCGTTTATTTTGGTTCTTTTTTTTGGAGATCTCCTGCAGCCTGACCCGTTCACTCCACGAGAGGGAATGTTCCCCTTCTTTGAAAATTTTCCCCAACATTTTGTCTACAAAGGCATCATCATCGAGCTGGCTTTTTCCCGTGCCAATGTCGATGACTTTATCGTGATTGTTTGTTTTAAAAGGGAGGATTTTCAGTGCATATTGTCGAATGAGCGTTCCTAAATCGGCCAGTTTTTTATCTATCGAGGCTGTCCATGCAAAAGGGCTTGTCCAATGCCATGCGCACGTTGCATAAAAATAGGCAATCAAGGGACTGGAGAAGTAAAGAACGAACCCGGGAAGGTCCCACCTGGAGATAGCCGATAGCAAAAAGATTCCGATCGTGATGACGCTTAACCACTTTGCTTTAACCGGAACCAGGGAAAATAAGAACACTTCCGTATCTGGATAAGCCATGGACCATACCAGGAGCAATGCAAGAGTCACGGGAGCGATGCCGGCAAGTAACAAGTCCTGGCCCATAAGGTCCATGAATAATAAAGCGCATAGTCCCGATAATACCCCGCACGCAGTGCATAGCCTAAGGAAAGGCCCCCGGTCGATGATTTCCAGCACTAAAGGTGCGATGACCCAAAAAAAATAGACGTTAAGAAAGAGGGTAAGAAAAAATGAAAATGACAGCCCGCCATAGGTGTCTTGTACGAACAAGAATGAAATGAACTGCCAGATGAAACCATTATGTATTCCCCAGGATGATAGAGAGAGGAGGGCCTGGGGGCCATAGGGAATGGCAAATTCATTAAAAATGGACTGAAATGCAGCTGATAGCATAGAGACAAGACAGATCAACAGGCTGATCGCTTGAATAAGGGGCGGGGTGTGCGCCGGTCTCCAGGAAAATAGATCTGTACCTGCCATAATCTCCTGCTACTCCTCCGTTGTTTCTTTTTTCACTTTAAAGGATAAACGGTGGATCGGCGAGGGGCCGATCTTTTGCAATACATCGATATGTTTCTTCGTTCCATATCCTTTATTGTCTTTAAACCCATATGCTGGCCATTTTGTATGATATTCCTTCATTAACCGGTCCCTTTCGACTTTTGCCAAAATGGAGGCCGCTGCAATCGAGTGAGACAGCCTGTCTCCTCCAATGATTTTTTTACAGGGAATGGTTGGATGGGGAAGCGCCATCCCATCGACTAAAAGATAATCCGGTTCGGCGGGTAACTGTGAGATGGCCTGCAACATTGCCTTGATTGTTGCCTGATAGATATTGATCCGGTCGATCTCATCATGAGAGACAACACCGAAGCCATAGCTGACATCGGCATGGGAAGATATTTTTTCGAAAAGCGATTCCCTTGTTTCCGGAGATAACTTCTTACTGTCATCAACTCCGGCAAAGAAAAGACCCTTAGGGATAATGCATGCGCATGCTAAAACAGGTCCAGCCAAAGGCCCCCTCCCCACTTCATCGATACCTGCAATATAATGGTATCCGCGAAGATAGGCAAGTTTTTCATGGTGCGTGAGTGCCTGTAATCGCAACGACTCGCGAAGCTTCATATTTTAGCACCTATCCAATGTCTGAACAGTAAAAGAAAAATGACAATAAAGACAATAAGGACACCAATTAAGGACAATAAGGATAATGATGATCGTCGTTAATGTCGTTAATTGGTGTCCCTATTGTCCCTAAGGTCGTTTATTTTTTCCCTAACATTTACACAGTTTCAGCATTCACAGCATTCACGGCTTCTTGCGCTGGCTCCACTTCCTTTGCCTGGCGTTTAGTGATACGCGATTTAATTTTAGAAGCTTTTCCGGAAGTTCCACGCAAGTAATAGAGTTTGCTGCGTCGTACATCTCCATCCTTAGTCACTTCAATTTTAGAAATGCGGGGACTGTGCAATAAAAATACCCGTTCCATCCCTTCGCCGTAAGCCACGCGGTGTACGGAAAAGGTTTCGGAAAGTCCGGTCCCTTTGCGCGCAATGACTGTACCGGTAAATACCTGGATACGTTCCTTTTCCCCCTCGATAATGCGGGTGTGCACACGTACAGTATCCCCTACCCGAAATGTTGCGAGGTTCTCTTTAAGCTGCTTACTTTCCAGCTTATTAATGACAGCTGATTTACTCATCTCGTTTTCCTTTTTTACTTAAGTCTGGGCGGACACGGCTTGTTTTTTTCTTTGCCTGCTCATGGCGCCACTCTATTATTTTTTTATGGTTGCCGGACAACAGTACATCCGGCACTGATTTTTCTTCAAATACCTCTGGTCTTGTATAATGCGGACAATCAAACATTCCTTCTTTTGCCGCTTCAAAAGAATCTTCGTCAGCAGCGCCTGCATGTCCTAATACCCCGGGGATGAATCTTACAACGGCGTCAATAAGGACGATTGCCGGCAAACAGCCATTCGTAAGAACATAATCTCCAATGCTGATCTCCTCATCCACTTCGCTCAAAGCCCTTTCATCGATCCCTTCGTAATGGCCGCAAAGGAGGATCAAATGCTCATATTGGGCCAACTCGCGAGCTTTTTTCGCGTCAAGGATGGTCCCTTGCGGCGAGAGGTACACAACATGAGACTTTTGCTGTTTCACGCTCCGTATAGCATTAACGACCGGCTTTGGCATCATGACCATTCCGGGCCCTCCACCATAGGGACGGTCATCCACGCGCCGGTAACGGTTATCGGCAAATTGTCGAATATCGATCAGTTGAATATCGATAATCCCATTTTTCCGCGCAAGTCCGATGATGCTCTCATCGAAGGGCCCTTTAAAATAACCGGGAAAAAGCGACAAAATATCGATTTTTTGCTTCATATTCTCTGGTCAGTGCATAAAGACCTGAACTTAAAGAACCTTAGATATTGAACAGGCTCTTAAGCAGCAGCTTTTTTTCTGGCTTTTCTTTTTGAAGTAGCGTGTGCCTTATGCGCCTGAACTTTTGCTGTCAGTGCATGAACAATACCTGGTTCGACTTTTTTGATCAAGTTTTGCACAGACTCTGATAATTCAGCGCCTATGCTCAGCCAGTGGCTGATCCGTTCTTTGTTGAACGAAACTCCCTTGTCCAGCTCGCTTTCAAACGGATTGTACCATCCAAGAGCTTCTACATATTTTCCATCGCGAGGCGATCTGGCATCTGCCAGCACCAAACGGAAAAATGGACGGTTATTGCGACCTTGTTTCCGTAATCTAATTTTCAGCGCCATCTGGCTCCTCCCATCATCTTTTCTAATTGTTTCATATTTGGCATATTTTTGCACATTTGTTTTGCCCGTTGAAAGGACTTCACGAGCTTATTTACCTGATCTATTCCAGTCCCGCTTCCTTTGGCAATGCGATGGCGCCGCGAGACGACAAGTTCGCATTTTTCAAGTCTTTCGTTAGGGGTCATGGATTGAATGATTGCTTCCACTTTGAAGAATTCGCCTTCGTCAAAGTCCATGTCCTTAAGACTGCTCATGCCAGGCAACATTCCAAGAAGGCTCTTGAACGAGCCCATTTTTTTTGACCATTTGGATTTGCGCCAGATAGTCATCATAGGTAAAGGTTGCGGAACGCAATTTTTTTTCCAGAAGCTTAGCATCGTCTTCTTTGATATGCTCCTGGGCTTTTCTAACTAAATTGATCGTGTCTCCCATCCCTAAGATACGGTCAGCCATCGAGATAGGACTAAAGAGCTGAAGGTCGTCCAGCTTTTCTCCTACCCCTTCAAATTTTAGCGGCTGTCCTGTGATTTCACGGATAGAGATTGCAGCGCCGCCCTTAGCATTGCCATCCAGCATGGTCAAAATTGTGCCGGTGATGGCTATTTGTTTATGGAAAGCTGCCGCGGTATTTACAGCATCCTGGCCAATCGTTGCATTGGCAACAAATAAGACTTCTTTTGGTTTTACTATTTCTTTGAGCTCTGCAAGTTCCAGCATGAGCTTCTCGTCGATATGCAATCTTCCGGCAGTATCGACAATCATTACATCGTGTTTGTTTTTCTTGGCCAGGTCCAGCGCCGCTTTTGCAACCTTGACAGGGTCTGTTTCTCCCGGGATGGCAAAGACCGGCGCGCCGATTTGTTCCCCAAGAATTTTCAATTGGTCAACCGCTGCCGGACGCTGCAGATCGCAGGCAACGAGCAAAGGAGAGTGGCATTGGTTGTTCTTCTTTAAGTATTTTGCCAATTTAGCGCATTGCGTCGTTTTTCCGGAACCCTGTAGACCGCACATCATGATTACGGACGGTTTAGTGTCAGCAATTTGAATTGCCGATTCCCCCCCGCCCATTAACTTCACAAGTTCATCGTGAACAATTTTAATGAACTGCTGCCCCGGCGTCACTGATTTGATGACGGCATCCCCTAAAGCCAGGTCTTTGACCCGTTTAATAAATGTCTTTACGACAGAATAGTTGACATCGGCATCGAGAAGGGCCAGACGCACCTGACTGACAGCTTCTGAGATGTTATCCTCAGACAACTGCTTTTTTCCGGCAAATGCAGCCACAAGTTTTTGCATCGAATTGGTAAGGGCGCCAAACATTAAAAAATTCCAAAATTTAAGGTTGTTTCATCCATAGTAACAAAAATATAAAACAAAAATCATTCAATTTCAAGTAAAAAAAATCTGTCGTGGCCTGCCCAGTCCTGTTCCACTTTTCTCGATTTCCACTTTGGCGATGCAAATATCTTCAACATCTCATTTCCCTGGCCGGCTCCCATTTCCAGCCATACAAGTGCTTGGGGGTGCAAGAAATTAGGCAATTGCTCTGCTAACCTGACGTAAAATTCCAGGCCGGTTTTTCCGGAGAATAGAGCGCTGTGGGGTTCGTAATCGCGCACTTCGCGGTCGAGAGTTTCCTTTTCGCTTTCGGCAATATAAGGAGGATTGCAAACAAAAAAATCGGTCTTTTGATTTGCAAAGGGCTCCAGAAGATCGCCTTCTAAAAATTCGATATCGACGTGGTTTCTTTTGGCATTTTCTTTGGCAACTTCGAGAGCTTTAGCTGACAGGTCCGACATGACTACATGTATATGGGGAAGCGCTTTTTTTATTGAAATGCCGATGCAGCCCGAGCCGCAACAAACATCCCATAGGGTTTTACCCTGTAAGGAACGGTTTGTTAAGGTCCTGATGATCTTGTCGGCCAGGATTTCCGTCTCTTGTCTTGGAATGATAACATCGCGGGTCAATGTAACATCGCAACTCAGGAAGCGGTGATTGCCGGAAATATATTGGATAGGCTCTCCTTGTCCTCGCCGTTTTAACCATTCGCGGCATTTATCTAATTCCGCGTCTGTCAGGGGTTTATCAAATGAGAGGTATACACCCATGCGGCCAAGTCCAAGTGCCTCTCCGATAAGCTCTTCCGCTTCTTTTCTCGCATCCTTTACTTTTTTCTTCTGCAAATAGTCAATGGAATGGTTCAGCACCTCTAGTACGAGTTTCATCACCCCTCCGACAGCTGTTGCTGATGAAGATGAGCGACCAGTGCCGTGGAGAATTCATAAAGTTTGCCGTTCATCACTTCACTTAAATCGTATTTGGTCAATCCAATCCGATGATCGGTTATCCTGTTTTGGGGGAAGTTATAGGTCCGGATCCTTTCCGAACGATCACCGCTGCCCACTTGCTGAGCTCTCGCACCTGCAATGGCTGCCTGTTTCTTTTCCCGCTCTGCTTCCGCAATTTTCACTTTTAGCAGCCGCATTGCCTTATCTTTGTTTTTATGCTGGCTTCGCTCCTGCTGACAGTAGACAACAACTCCTGTCGGAATGTGCGTTAAACGAACTGCGCTGTCTGTTGTATTGACGTGCTGGCCGCCGGCTCCCGAGGAACGGTAGGTATCGACCCGCAAGTCTTTTTCATCGATATGGACATCGACATCGTCTTCTGGTTCAGGCAATACGGCAATTGTAATTGCAGAGGTATGTACGCGTCCTTGAGCTTCCGTTGCAGGGATCCGTTGAACGCGGTGCGTTCCCCCTTCATGTTTTAAAAACCGGTAGACATTTTCCCCGGAGAGAACCATGATGTATTCTTTAAAACCGCCAATTTCCGAAGGAGTGCATGAAAGGAGCTCGTATTTCCAGTTCATTTTGTCTGCGTAGAGCTTGTACATGCGGACGCAATCGCCAACAAAAAGGGCAGCTTCATCGCCCCCGGTGCCGGCCCGCAATTCCAAAATCGTATTGGAGTGGTCCAAGGGGTCTGGAGGAACTAATAATTGTTCCAATTTTGACTGCAGTTCGGTAATCCTCGCTTCCAGTACTTGATTGTCCTCGCGTAAAACTTCGGTAAATTCCGGGTCTTTTTCGTTGGACAGCAGCTCTTTGTTGTCTGCAATTTGCCGTTTAGCGTTTTGAATAGCGTCGTAGTTTTTTTTTATTTCGGAAATATGGGCATGTTCCTGAGCGAGAGCCCGGTATTTTTTTTGATCATTAAAGACATCGGGGTGTCCAAGAACGGACTCGAGTTCAGCTAAACGGGATAGAAAGTTGCGGATTTTATTTTCCATAAACGTAAATACTCAAGGAAAAAATGCCTGTGAGAGGACTGACCCTTACGCAAAAATTGTATTTTGCGTAAGAGAGTGAAAGGTGTGACAAGAATGCAAAGGCAGCCGATTACTTCTGTGCTTTAGGGGCAGAGGTAACTTTTTTTGTTTTCTCTTTTTTTTCTTCCTTACTATCTTTTTCTTCTTTGTCTTTTTTCCCTTCTTTGTCGCTGGCAGGCTTTTGCGCGTAACGCTTATTAAACTTATCTACACGGCCTTCAGCATCTACGAGCTGTTTGCTTCCTGTAAAAAATGGATGGGAAGCGGAAGATGTCGACACTCTCTGTACAGGATATTCTTTTCCATTGAAAACTTCAGTGGCTTGTGGCTGAAGGGTAGAACCGCACAAAAATCTGTGGCCGGTTGCCGAATCGACAAATAATACTTGTTGATATTTTGGGTGAATGTTTTTTTTCATTGATATGCTCCAACAATCTTTAGTGAATAAAGCACGATTGTATTTATTTTTCACTTAAAAGGCAAGAACTTTGTATTCGAGAGTGAAGATCAACGACAATAGGGACCATAGCGACATTAAGGATTGGTCATTATCGTCCTTAATTGGTGTCGCTATGGTCCCTATTGTCGTTTTCTTTAATCTTCTTACAGACCAATGAAATCTCCTTTCCGACTTGAAATTTTTGTTTCTATTATTTATTATTGGGTAGGACTAACTCTATTTATATGAAATAAAATGCAAGTAAAGAATATCTATAATTTTATCTTCCATCCATTGTCGCAACCTACATTGGCCAAACGTTCCGGTTCTTTGCTTACGATCGTTGCCTTAAGTATCCTGAGCGCGGGAGTATTCCTTATCGTCTTTGGAGCTGTCTCCTGGAAGGACCGAAAGGTCCAAATTCATAAGAGTAATGATCAGTCAGCAAAACAACCCAACGTCCCTCAAAACCTGCACACAAAAATTCCTCAAAATTTGCAGCAGGCTCTTCCTCCTTCTACTACCCAAAATCCGAGGCTGACAGCCGCACCGCCACCCCCAGCTCAGCCGCAGCCTTCATCTTCTGAGACAGCAAAGGTAAAGAATGAACGATTAAGCCTTGGTTATACGCTAGAGGATTTTGAAAAGTGGGCAGCGTCCGGCAGGTGGGATATTTTTGCCCATGCACATTATGATTGGTGGATGTTTCCCATCAACCGACCAAGTGCGGGTCATGGAGACGAATATTGCTTTAGCACCCAAGAGTTTGCACAGTTGAAGTCAAATAAAGAGTTCATGATTAACTATAGACGTGGCGTTGAGCTTGTGTTGAAATCGTGGGGGTGGGATATGACAGCGAATGCTCCGGTTGCCAACCCTTCCTCCGGCCAATGTTGGACCGGTTATGGAGTCAGGCTCGGAAAAATGGCCGATTCATTGTATTTATTGGGCGAAAGAGAACTTTTCAATACAGTAAAGACGTTTTATACCCAAGTGTGTCTTCCGTATAGCAAGCTGGAAGGTTGGATCCATGAGATTTTTAAGAGGTCATTTTAAAATCGGAAATGATAAATAGAAGCGGGCACGGGCACGGGCACGCTCACGGGCACGGGCACTCACGGCCACGGGTATGTAATTTAAAAAAATGTCGATGAGGGGTTGATGTCGATGAGAATATGGACAGATTTTGGCCATGTCGATGAAGCTTTGAGGGCAATCAAACTTTGCGAGATGGGATAAATACCAGGCCCCCGGATCAAAACTTGAAAGCGGAATTTATCTTTAATTTTTGCATGGCCCGATGCGACGACAGAATGCAGTTCGAATTCTTTCGGCAAAAGGCGCAGGAGCTCTTCGCGGAATTGCTCCGCCACCTGGTGTGTTTTTCCTTTATCCTCCCCTGAAAATGTCAATTTGGCCAAAGAGGCAAAGGGGGGATAGGAGAACAATTTTCGGACAGCAATTTCTTCCTCATAAAATTTTTGAAAATCCTGGGCGGCTGCAAAAGTAATCGTGCTGTTGTCCGGAAGGCAGGTTTGGACAATGACCTCTCCCTCCACTGCACCTCTTCCGGCCCGTCCGGCAACTTGTGTGATGAGTTGAAAAGCGGTTTCAGATGCGCGAAAATCGGGTATATTGAGGGTCATGTCGCTATTGAGAATGCCAACCAGAGTCACCTGGGGGAAATGGAGCCCTTTGGCGATCATTTGCGTTCCGATGAGAACATCTGCCTTCCCGCATGCAAAATCGCGCAATAATTTTTGGTGGCTTCCTTTGTGTTTTGTCGTATCGGCATCGACCCGTATTGTCCGGATCTCTTTGAGTATTGCATGCAAGGCCCTCTCCACATGCTCTGTCCCGACTCCCTTATATTTCATTGTGTTGCCGCATTGGCATTTAGGACATTGTCTTGGCGGGGGAGCCAAGAAATGACCGCATAAGTGGCAGGCCAAATGATTATCGCCTAAATGGAATGTCAATGCCACATCGCAATGGGTGCAGCGCACTGCCAGGGCGCAGCTTTGACAGGTCATTGTCGTATGATATCCGCGTCTGTTGAGAAGAAGAATGGTCTGCTCTCCCTTATCTCTTCTCAGGCAGATCCCTTTTAGTAAAAGATCGGAAAAACTGGTCATTGACTTGGCCTTCAAATACTCCTCTTTCATATCGACAATGGTAAATTTAGGGAGCGACTGTGCTTCAGCCCGGTTCATTAATGTATTTAGGGTGTATTTTCCCTGAAGGGCGTTATAATAGCTTTCGAGGCTGGGAGTTGCGCTGCCTAGTATGACGGAAGCGTTGTTTAGTTTTCCCCGCATCACGGCAACATCGCGTGCATGGTAACATGGGGCAATTTCATTTTGCTTATAAGACATTTCATGCTCTTCATCGACAATGATCAGTCCTAAATTTTTTACAGGGCTAAATATTGCGGAACGGGCACCAATGACGATTTTAGCCTCCCCCCGGTGAATTTTATGCCATTCGTCAAATCGCTCCCCAACGCTTAGCCTGTGATGCAAAATGGCTATGCTTTCATTAAAACGGCCCCGGAAGCGTTCGATCGTTTGCGGTGTGAGGGAAATTTCTGGAATGAGCATGATCGTCCCCTTGCCGTATTGCAATGCCTTTTCAATAGCTTGAAGGTACACTTCAGTCTTTCCGCTCCCTGTGATTCCATAGAGAAGATGTGTTTGAAAAAAATTGCCTTCAAGGGAAAGAAGAATATTTTTTAGAGCGGCCGATTGTTCGGGATTTACATTTTTGGGCTTGGTTGGAAAATATTCTTCATTTGTGAGGGGCGAGCGGTCGACACGAACGATGTCGGTCAGCAAAAAACCTTGCTTCACCAGTGTGTCAACGGGACTTCTCGAACCTTTGGTCAGTTCGAGCAGCTCGGACAGCAAAATTCCTTTATTAACCTTGATCATCACATCGAGGACATCGGCCTGACCTGAATGTTTATTGCGAATCCGTTGACAATGTTCGATCAGCATCTCTTTCGTTTTGCCCCTCATGACAAAAAGCTGCTG
>Ga0207078_1009_pt2 | contig 62414 bp, 60 predicted proteins | sample Alteio_BWMinHeat_60_FD_153579 | JGI IMG/M metagenome (GOLD analysis project Ga0207078, IMG submission 153579) | Enriched cells from forest soil in Barre Woods Harvard Forest LTER site, Petersham, Massachusetts, United States -... | ecosystem: Environmental > Terrestrial > Soil > Temperate forest >... | reverse complement strand
GATTAAGGTGTTTACCCTGTCCTTTTCTTCCGGCGTTAATGATGCCATGATTGTTTTATAGATCTTGTGGTACTTTTTAAGAGCAGGGTAGCAGACAGCCGGGTGATCTGGTTGGATTAAGGTCATATCAATGTCAAACACAACCCAGACTTCCCTTGGTTTATAAGTTTCAAGGAGTGTATGGACAGCTGGCAAAAGAACATTCAGGGTTTTAATTTCTGTCATCTTTGCTTGTCCTGGGAGTATGAACGAGAGAAGAAAGTCCAGAGGGGCGGCCGGCGTTCATTTTGATGAACGCGAAGACCATTCCGACGCAAACTAAGAGGCCCAAAACGCCGACCACCGCTATTTTTTTATGTGTCAACAGAGGGGGGGCTGTGACGGGTACACCCTCCTTATTGTAAAATCTGCGGATAATCCCCTCAAGAGGGGGAGACGGATAAAGCTTTTTCAGAATGTTAAAAACCGCTTCGTAATAGTCCTGGCTCCCTGATAGGTCGATGACCCCCTCTTTCTTTTCGAGAAACAGGATCTGCAACCCAGTGGGTTCTTTCTTCTTGTGAGAAGTTTTTTCCTCTTGGATTGTACTGCGAATACCCAGGTTTTCTAGATGGGACGAAAGGTGGCAGCACAGGGCTTGTTTGAGCGCAAGATCTTCACAGTACACCGCAAGGGAGGAGGGCGTGGCCTCCACCTCTAATGAGGCAATTTCTTTTAAGCTCCGTTGGAAGGATTTTTCGGCGAGAAGGCCGGCATAATACGTGCGCAAAAAGACGATTTCGCTGGATTTTTCAAGAAAATCAATGATCCCCTCCCGCGAATTGCATCCGATTTTCCGCATAATATTTTGAAGATGGGTCGTGACAGTACGCAGAGCCATCGACAAGACGGCTGCAATTTTTTTGGTTCCCCGGGCGTTCAACACACAGGCAATGACGTCAATTTCCCGACGCGTAAATTTTATCCCATTAATCGTAGTGAGGTGCTGTGAGTAAACGTCTTCGTAAAAAAGATTCATACGCCTCGTGATGATAGTTCCCGCAGGGAGAGCGTCATTTTTTATGCTTTCTTACTACCATATTGCGTCTCTTCCTTCAATCCCTCCTGGGTCACTTCCATTTCTACGTATTTTTGATGTAGTCGGCGGTATTACCTCCCTTATGGGGATAGGGCCCCCCCTTTTTGTCGCCTAGAGTGCTGGAGAAACCGCACAACTCACAATGGAGGCTTACGATGATAAAAACAAATGTTCCCACTTGGTTTGCAAAACCCCTCTGCCTCACCTCTTCTTTTATGGCCCTGCTTTCCTCTCCATGTCTTGCAAGCAGTCTTGTGGAGAGCCCCGCAGGTGATTTTTTTATCAGCGCCCTTCTGATGAGTTGGCTCATTGTGACATTTCTGCTCACCCAGAAACGGAAGGATCTTTATAGGGTATTTTCTAAATTCTTTACGCTTCCCCAAACGGTGGAACGGGCACCCCTTCGTAATCGGTGAATGTAAAGAGACGTCGCTTTCAACTTAATGATGATGAAAATGAGGACACAAGATCATGCATATTGAAACCTTTCTTCACAACTGCTCAGAACGCGTTGAAGCCAACGTTAAGTGGTACTGCCGAGAAAAAGGATACGGATTTTTAGTGGATCAAGCCGGGGGACCGAGCGATATTTTTATTCATTTTTCCATCCTCGATCAGGTAGGCTGCCGTGGTATCAAAAAAGGCGATCACATGATGTGTGACGTCCTTGAAGGAGAACGGGGGCGGCAAGTTTCCCAGGTGCTGAGTCTTCGTCCCTCAAGCCATCTCCCTTGAAAAGGGAGGGGGCTTGAATCAAGACGCACATTCTGCTAGAGAGAAGATGTGAGCAGGATTTGAATAAGAGTAAGAAGTCTCCTCTTTTGAGACTCTCCCTGTGTTCACATAAGAGAAGATTTTCCCGCCCTCTTACGTCTTGCGTGGACACATGATCTTACCTCGCTCTCTTTCCTTTTATGAAGACCTTTACGTAGCCCATCTTACGACTCTTAATGGCATCCCCTTTACGCGTCGTGAAATTGATGTGATCGCCTGCCTCCTCAACGCGCGGGGCACCAGCAAAATTGCCTCTTTTCTCTCCATCGCGCTCAGAACAGTCATGACGCATATCCGCAATATTATGCGTAAGATCGACTGCAACTCGCGAGAGGAAATCCTTGAGTTTCTAGAGAAATCGGAGGCCGTTGTTTGGCTGCGAGAATACTATGCGAGCCTCGTTGCAGAGTCTCTTTTTCAAAAGACCCTCAAAGATATTGCAAAGCTCAAACCTCTTCCCTCGCCTGAGCGCCTTTTAATTGTGTGTCCAGATGAGGCTCTCAAACGCGCCCTCCTTCATCGCTTCCCTGTGTATTTAAAGCAGGTGGGGGGAATCCACCAGACCGCCCTCGTTTTCGTTGAGACAGGGGGGGCCGGGGTCTTAGATCTCACAGCGTCCCCCAAGTACTACGCGGCGTCTTTTGAGATTTTGAAAATCCTCTTCCCCAACGTCTCCTTGGAGGCCCTTGAGGCGCATTTTTGGGATCAAATGAAAGGGCTCCAGTCGCTTACAAGCGCTTCTCCTCCTCCCATCCCTCTGCCTGCTCTTCCTCATCCCTCTCATCCTCCCTCGCTGTTGCAGACAAAGTGGGGATCTTTTCTTTATATTTTTAGCCTTATCTGCCTTGCCAGCATCAGCATTACCGTTTTCAAAGCGCCCCCTCACGCGCAGTCCTCTGATTACCAGAGCCCTCAATCGATTCGATGCGATTTCATATTACCTCCCGAGGGCTCTCTTCTCTCCCGTCAAGCATATATTGCCCAAATGGAGAAAAAGCTCTGCTCCCAACGAGGCATCCGGACCCTTGCCTTGCTGGGAGCGGGGGGAGCTGGGAAAACAACGCTTGCACGACAGTATGCCGCCCAACAAAAGGTGCGTCTTGTTTGGGAGCTGAATGCAGAAAGCTCAGAGAGCCTCTACACCTCCTTTGTTGAGCTGGCCCAAGCGCTGGTCCAAACGGAAGAAGATCAAAAGATCTTACGCGAGATCAAAGAGACGCCCTCCCTCTCAGAACAAGAAGAAAAACTTCTCCACTTCGTAAAGGAGCGCTTTCATCGGCTCTCAAACTGGCTCCTCATCTATGATAATGTGGAAAACATCGGGGATCTTCAAAAATATTTTCCCCAAGATAAAGAAACATGGGGGGCCGGCACGGTCATTCTGACGAGCCTCAATAGCAACCTCCAAAACAATCGTCACATTCGAGAAACGCTCTCGATTCGAGAACTGAACCCCGCAGAAAAATTAGATCTTTTTGTGCGCATTATGAATCATGGCAATCCTCACGCCCTTACACCTCCCCAAAAGGCAGAGGCGCGTCAATTTTTAGAGCATATTCCGTCCTTCCCACTCGACGTCTCTGTGGCAGCGTATTATCTAAAAAATATGAACCCTTCCTACGAAGGGTATCTGGCCAATCTTAACAAGGCCTCTACCGAATTTGATTATGTGCAGTATAATCTCCTCAGAGAGGCCGGCAGTTATACGAATACCCGCTATCAGATTGTTACCCTTTCGCTCCAACAACTTCTGAGTAAGCATCCAGATTTCAAAGAGCTTTTGATGTTAATTAGCTTGCTCAATTCCCAAGACATTCCCCGAGAGCTGTTAAGTCTTTCCAAAGGCAATGCGGTGGCAGACCACTTTATCACTTCTCTCAAAAAATATTCCCTGATTAACACGGATCTTCCTTCCTCAAAATTGACGGATTTTTCGATCCACCGTAGCACCCAATCGATTGCTCTTCATTTTCTCCTCGAACATACCGACCCCGCCACCCTGCCTGTACTTCTGGAGACGATCGTGCACGCGCTTGAACAGGATATCGAAAAATATGTCACCACCGAAACATTTCCCGCTCTGAAAAATCTCGCCTTGCATTGTGAGACGCTTCTCAAACATCACAAGCTGTTCCCGCCCGCTTTACGAGGACGGATCAAGGCAGAACTGGCCCGCATCGATAATATTCTCTCAGAGAGTCTCCCTAAACAGCAGGAGCGCCTTGAGGATCTCGCCGGTTCCTCGCCTTTTTACGCACGGACGCTTGCGTACAAAGGGATCTTTTTATGGGACGCGGGGGATTTCTATGAACAGGCAGCCGCCAAAAGGGGCGATGGAACCCTAGAAGACGCCTTGCGCTCTTATCTCGTCCAAGCTTTATACGACGTAAAATTACGCTTCTTGAACACGTCTCCCCCTGTCTTGCGGATCACCCAAAAATTAAAAACTCTCGAAGGGCCCCGCCCATGAGAGGGCGTCTTTCTCACGATTTCTTTGCGCGCGGGATGGTGCAGGGGGCGCAAGACCGTTTGGTTTTTTTCATAAACAACCAAAAGACACTACATTTAGGTCTTCCCAAAGATCAAAAAAAAAGCCATATTTTGGGGCAACTCCACCTTTAGAAGGGAGACAACGATGTCCTTATACAAAACCTTTATTAAAAACCATGTGAAGGTCGTTCCGACCCTTTCCGCCTTCTTGTTTTTTATGATGACCAGCCTTCCCACGCTAGGATCCTCCTCCTTCGATTTTGCACTGGGGCATCGCACGGGTCTCGAACAAGTACGAGCGTGGGGAGTGCGTCAAGCGAAGCCCGACCCTTTGCTTCAAAAGAAGGGATGGCAAGAGTCCACATCTGCCCTTCAAGAGAGTATGCTGCCCTCCTTTCTGAATAGCACGGCAGGTCAAGATCCTTTCGCGAACAAGACGGACCGCTTAAAAGGAAGCTATCTTACCAGCAACAATACGGATACACAGACCCCTCAATTGCGCGAGGGACGCAAGCAAATGGGCAGAGGGTCTGTCTGGGTACAACCTACCGGCCAGTTCACGAGAATCAAGCAAAATCTGAGTAGAGGTATCACAGGACTCTATGGGCCGACAGGCGCCATTTCATTTGGAGGGGATTACGAGATTACACCTAAAATCCTCGTCGGCCTTTTGGGCAGCTTCTCTCGTATGACCTATACGCTCGTTCAAAACCAAGGGAGCGGGTCCATCAATAGTGGGTCTGGCGGTGTCTATGGCGGGCTTTACCAAGCTCAAGGCGTGAACATTGCGGCCCAAGCTTTGTTTGGGCGGGTCACGTTTGACGCAAATCGTAATCAAACGGCCTCGATCACACCGGGACCACGCCCCTTTCCTCCCACTTTTAGGGGATCAACTAACTTTCTAACAGCGAACAACAGACACACTGCTTCACAGTTCTCTGGCACACTCAACTTAGGCTATGCTTTTTTGATTGGACAAACTCTTTCGCTTCAACCTTTCCTGTTAGGAAATTATGTTTCCTTCAATGAGAACGGCTACACAGAATCAGGAGCGGGAATCTATAACTTAACTGTTACCCCGCGTAGGACACGATACCTCACATGGGAGCCTGGGCTTTCTTTTTTCAAAACCTTTATCTACGACACTTACCTTCTCCGCCCTATGGTGCAGATTGGCTTTATGCAACAGCGGACCCTGACCACGTCCGGAGGGACAGCGAACGCTGCAGACGCCCCCTATGCCGCCCCCATTACAGGAGGCAGAATTCTTTATAACCAAGTTGCTCCCGCTTTGGGTCTTGTTGCCCAATTTAAGAACGGATTCCTTTTCTCAGGCGTCGTGAATGCAGCCCTGGGCGGAGGTATGAACACAGGGTCTGCCTTGATTCGCGCAGGATATATTTTCTGACCATCCCCTCTTTTGGATTTTCGTGATCCTGCCTCGATCCTGTGGGTGGCCTCAAGGTTATGTTTGAGGGCCTCGGGTCGATGTACCTGGAAGATTCAACGCCGTCGCTTGCTGGGCTGAGTTTAACGGGATGCCTTTTTCCAATTCCTGGGCCATCGTGCCCAGTGCTATATCCTGTTCACCTGTGACCCACGAGCATCCGGCAAGCAACATTGTGCCTCCTCCTATCAGTAGTGATATTATCCTACACCATCTTTTCTGCTGATCTCGTATGGACATATTTTTCGCTAGTCGATCCTCATCCCCTCGTTTTTTTCCCGGTGAATTTTTCTCAGTTTCTCGGATGTTTGTGGGGTGCTGCATCTTTCTCCTCCTGTGATTCTTTTTTTGGCATAATCGTCTTCTGCCTTTTTATGCCTCACCATTCCTTAATATGCCGTTAATCTGCCCTCTTTTGTGACCTGCGAGGATACTTTTGATCAGGGCTTCTCGTAGATTTGATCCTGCCGCGATCCTGTTTTCGCCTCAAGGTTATGTTTGGGGGCCAGTTGTCACTGTTGCGGGAACAGTCGCCGCTGTGGCTGCCTGCTGTGAGAACAACCCTGCAAAAGCGGTAAAGTCCGTTCTTATTGTATCCAGAAGAACCTCATCCGTCGTGAGCCACCAGCACCCCGTCAGAAATAGCGTGCTCATCATTGCGAGGAGTGTGATCCCCTTCCGGTATCGGTTGTATGAGGTAGGATCCACTCCCTCTCGTTCCTCTTTTGGTGCGTTGTTCATCTCGATTTCTCGGATGTTTGTGGGGTGCTGCATCTTTCTCCTCCTGTGATTCCTTTTTGGGCATAATCGTCTTCTGCCTTTATATGCCTCATCATTCTTGAACTTTCTGTTAACCTGGTTTTCTTATCTTCTTTCCCTTGCAGTGACGATAATAACCCTTCTTCTTTCCTCTTTCATAGGGTAAAAAGAGAGTCAGAATATTCCTTGACCCCGTTCGCGGCTTTCGGCACAGTGCTTCCAAGGAAAAAAGGCATTTAAACTAAACATGATTCGTTTTCTGACGTGGACTCTCACCTTTCTCTTTATCCTTGCCTTTGTAGGGGGGATAGGGGCGCTTTCCGTTCTCTATTATTTTGGCCGTGCGCTGCCGGATTATGAGCAGCTCTCGAAATATGAACCCCCCGTGGTCAGTCGCCTTTATGCCAGCGATGGGCGGATTTTTGCTGAATACGCCACGCAAAATCGGTTTTTTGTGCCTATTGAAGCCATCCCCCAACGTGTGATTCAGACCTTCCTAGCAGCGGAAGATAAGAACTTTTATATCCATCCGGGATTGGATCTAGCGGGCATTATCCGGGCAGCGATTGTGAATCTCAGCCAAATGGGCACGAACAAGCGCCCGATGGGGGCTTCAACCATTACCCAACAGGTGGCAAAAAACTTGCTCTTGGCCAATATTTCCCACCAAGCCTCTCTGGAGCGAAAAATTAAGGAGGCTATCCTCGCCTTTCGGATTGAAACGGCGCTCAGTAAGGATCGGATCCTTGAGATTTACCTGAATGAAATTTATCTGGGCGCCAGCTCCTACGGCATTGCCTCGGCAGCCTTGAACTATTTCAACAAGTCCCTCGGCGAGCTTTCCATTGCGGAAGTGGCTTTTATTGCAGCCCTCCCCAAGGCACCCAGCCGGTATAGTCCTAAAACAAATTATGAAGCCGCCAAAGCCCGGCGGGATTGGGTTATTACGCGGATGTATGAGGAAGGCCTCATAACCCGCAATGAAGCGTTAGAGGCAAAGGCAGAGCCGATTGTGCTGAAAAAGCCCGACCCCGCCCATGTGGTCCGCGCCACAAGCTTTGCGGAAGAAGTGCGCCGTAATATCCTTGCGAAATATGGGGAAAATGCGATTTATCAAGGGGGGCTCACAATTCGCACAACCCTCGACCCTCAGCTTCAGAAGGTGGCCGATTGGGCTCTGCGCAAGGGACTTATTTCCTATGACCGGGCCCACGGATGGCGCGGCGCCCCTTACCACGTCACTCTAAAAGGGGCTTCTCAAAATGAATGGCTCCCTCATCTCGCGGCGATTCCGACGCCGCCAGGTGTTGGTCAGTGGGAACAAGCCATTGTCCTCGAGTTGAAAAACAATAAGGCCATTATCGGGTTGAAATCAGGACACGAAGGGAGCATTCCTTTGGCCGAGATGCTGTGGGCGCGCCACTTTGTCCCGGCCCCGGCCACAGCCCCCGATACGGATGATCCGACGATCAACCTAGGTCCCCCGATTCAACATCCTCAAGATGTCCTCAAGGTCGGGGACATCGTGATGGTAGAAAAGGTCAAAGGGGATACCTACGGCCTCCAGCAAATTCCAGGCGTAAATGGTGCCTTGGTGGCCATGGATCCCCATACAGGCCGTGTGTTTGCGGTTTCAGGCGGATTTAGCTTTGAATCCAGCCAGTATAACCGCGCAACCCAAGCCCCACGCCAGCCTGGATCCGCGATTAAGCCCTTCGTGTACTTAGCGGCCATGGAGCGTGGATTCTCGCCAGAAACAATCGTTTCTGACTCAGCGATTGCTATTGCGATGGGGCGCGGTTTGGGGACGTACGCACCCAAAAACATGATGAAAAAGAAGGTTTATGGCGCTGTTCCCCTGCGGGTAGCGTTGCAAAAATCCCTAAACCGAGTGACCATTCGTCTCGTTCACCAGTATGTGGGGATGAAGCCTGTCGCGCGCACCTTTGAGAAGTTTGGGATTATGGATAAGGTGCCCATGCAAATCGCCATGTGCTTAGGCGCGGGCGAGACCACCTTGCTGCGCATGACGACCGCCTATGCCATGTTGGCCAATGGAGGAAAGCGCCTCACGTCTACCTTGATCGACCGCATTCAGGATCGTCATGGAAAGACCATTTTTACAGCCGATACGCGGACGTGCCTTCACTGTAAGGATCTCCTCTGGGATCCGAATCTTCCTCTCCCCATTATTGAGGACCGGCGAGAGCAACTCGCAGATCCTCAGAGCGTTTACCAGGTCACCTCCATGCTTGAAGGGGCAGTGCGGGCGGGAACAGCCCGGCGCGCTCAGGTGCTGGGAAAAATTATTGCGGCAAAAACGGGAACGACCAATAATGAAAAGGACGCCTGGTTTTTTGTCTATACCCCTGACCTGGTAGTGGGATGTTATGTGGGCTATGACAAGCCACAAACGTTGGGACACATGCAAGGGGGAGCACGCGTGGCCTTGCCCATCGGCGTCGATTTCTTGAGTAAAGCGCTTGATGGCGTTCCCAGTAAACCGTTTAAGGTTCCCTCTGGCATGAAACTTGTGCGGGTGCGCGATGATTCAGGCCAAAACAGCTATGGGGCCCTAAAGAAGAGTCAAGGCATGCCTGCGGCGTCCCAGTATCATTCCGCTGGGTCTTCCGAAGGGTCCTCTGCGCCATCCTCTGCGCCTTCTGCACCGCCGGTGGCTTCGCCCCATCATGGGTCAGAGCAAAGTGCCTCTTACTATCGCTCTCACCCGCCCAGGCGCCCGCAACCTGCTTCACCTGCCCCCTCCGCACCGCCGCCCTCTTACGGTCCTGCGCCGCTGACGGGCACGGGTGGGGTGTATTAAAGGAGGAGATCCCCACATGGGCGCTGAAATGGAAACGCTGGTTGACGAAATTAGGGGGGTTTTGACCCTCCTGAGGGGGCATCTTTGACTGGGATCAGTCCCTCGCCCGCCTCAACCAACTTGATCAGGATGTGCAGGATCCCACCTTGTGGGAAGACCCCCAACGCGCTCAAAAACTTATGCAAGAGCGGGAACATCTTTCGCAAGCCATCGGACGCATTACCTCTCTTGAAACTGAGCTGAACGATGCCTTGGAGCTATTGGCTCTGGGCGAAGCCGAGAATGACCTGGAGATCCAGACAAGCGTCGAGAACGATATCACGGCCCTTCACAAAAGGGTGAGCCGCCTGCGTCTTGAGAGTCTGCTGTCGGGTGAGGCCGACGGGAATAATTGCTTCGTCGAAGTCCATGCGGGCGCGGGGGGCACAGAGGCGCAAGATTGGACCCTCATGCTCACCCGCATGTATTCCCGCTGGGCCGAGGCCAAGGGGTATAAGATCGAATGGATTGAAGAAAGTCCAGGCGAAGAAGCGGGCCTGAAATCCTCGACATTCAAGGTGATGTCCCATAAGACAGCCGACCATCCTTATGGATGGCTGAAGGGGGAAAGCGGGGTGCACCGCCTGGTGCGCATCTCTCCCTTTGATTCCGCGGCCCGGCGCCATACAAGCTTTGCCTCTGTCTATGTCTACCCGGAAGTGGACGATGCCATTGATATTCAAATTGAAGACAAGGACTTACGCATTGACACGTACCGGGCCTCCGGCGCGGGCGGACAGCACGTTAATAAAACCGATAGCGCCATTCGGATTACGCACATCCCGACAGGCGTCGTGGTGCAGTGCCAAAACGATCGCTCTCAACATCGCAACCGGGCGCAAGCCATGAGTATGCTCAAAGCGCGTCTTTACGAAGTAGAGCTTCAAAAACGAGAAGCGGCGGCTCAGGCCACCGAGGCTTCTAAAACGGAAATTGGCTGGGGGCACCAGATCCGTTCCTATGTCCTCCAGCCCTATCAAATGGTGAAGGACCTTCGCACCCACGTAGAGAAAGGCAATGCGCAGGGCGTCTTAGATGGGGATATCGATGCCTTCCTTGAGGCGACGCTGGCGCGGAAGCTAGGCGGGTGAAACTCCATGGGGCTAGACCCATGGCATCTTATGATTCTTCGCCGGGTTTCACCCGCCGAAGCGTATCCTCCTCTTGCCCGACGTAGCCTTTGGCGTAGTTCGGGTCGCCATCCACCTTCGCTGAAAGCTTCGGTGGATAAAAGGCTTCGGCGGATACCCGCTCCGCTTTGGAACCCCGAGCCAAGGCTCGGGGCTTTGCGAAGGCGGGTAAAGAGGAAAAAATCTCCTCTCTGGGAAAATCTTATCCCTCCCTCACACTTTTGCAGAGGATTCGATAAAGTACGCCGTGGGATCTGCAAAGAGGGCTTTGAGGAGTTGGCAGTGGAGGCCGTGGCCGGCACGGAGGCCGTGGAATTTGCCGAGGATCATGCCCCCTGCAAGGTGGAGGTCGCCCATGGCGTCCAAGATTTTGTGGCGGGCGCATTCGTCCTCATAACGTAACCCCTCCTCGTTCAGCACGTGAGATCCATCATAGACCACCGTGTTGTCCAAAGACGCTCCTTTGGCGAGGCCGGCCGCCCGCAGTTTCTCGGCATCTTCCAACAATCCAAAGGTACGAGCGGGGGCAATGAGGTCGTGAAAGCTATCGCGAGAAGGACGAAACACGAGATGTTGGGTCTCAAGGGCAATGCGGCCGCCAAAATCAAAATCCACCTCAAGCTCATAAAAAGAGGAGGGAGAGAGAGTGGCAGATCGATTGCCTTCCGAAACGGTGACGGTTTTCAATACCCGAATCATCTGACGCGGGGCTTGTTGATCACGCACCCCTGTTTGCTCAAGAAGGGTCAAGAAAAATTCAGAACAGCCATCCATAATGGGCAGTTCAGGTCCATTGAGTTCAATGCGCAGGTTATCAATGCCCATGGCGGCCAGGGCTGCAAACAGATGCTCAACTGTTGAGACGGTCACGCCATTTTGATTCCCAATCGTGGTGCAAAAGCGGGTGTCCACCACGGTTTTCCAAGAGGCTTTGATCAGTGCCTTTCCTAAATCTGTGCGCACAAACGTAATCCCACTTCCTACCGGCGCGGGGCGCAATGTCATGGTCACAGGATTCCCGGAGTGCACCCCCACCCCTTGACAGGACGCAGGTGTCAGAAGTGTTTTCTGCGTATGCTGAACCGGCTGAGACGCCATAAAAGGGGGGAATTTTTGAGGATTTCTGAGGGAAGTTGCCTGAAGTGCGAGCATTTGCATGTCACTTTTAAAATTTCTTATAGTGAGGAGTATACCCTCATTTTTCATCTTTTGATGTCACTGATGATGACGAATTGTTACAGGGTTGCTCATAGAGTCTTTGATGGAGAAAAAAACACTTTTTTATAAAATATATGCTATAGTACCTCGTGTATATTTTTATGAAAGGAAAGAAAACCATGAAACGCATTGAATTTTATACAACCCTTTTTGCTCTTTCTATCCTTCTTTTGGCCAGCGGGCCTCTTTCGGCAGCAGGGGCAGGGGAGGAAGAGGCTGGTGCGCGCAAGACGCGCTTACTGCAGGAGCTGACAAATGCAGAGAGGGATGATGTCATCGCGCGTGTGCAGGGCTCCGCGAAGGACAACCGTCTGACGACACTACGCTTTATAAACGCCCTTCATGCTACTGTGGAGTCACCCGATATTTCTGGGAAAAATATCAGGGGAGCTATGAAACAAGGGCAGCAAAAAGGAAAAGAAGGTCTCGCAACTAGACGAGTAGAAGCAGATGTCCTCGCTCAAAAGACATAAGCGAGGGCTCTGTCCACCCCCATGGCGGTGAATAAAAGAAATAAATAAAGAATCGAAAAGGTAAAAAAGCGCAGGTTATCTTTGGGATCTTGGCTGTGTTTCATCCGGATTCCGAGCACGAGGAAAGTGACGCCGAGGACCCCTGCCGTTAGGCCATAAAAAAATCCGAGGTCCCCCTCATACACCGGGAGAAAAGTGAGAAGAATCAGGGCAATCAGATACACAAAAATTTTATGTCGAGTTGTTTCAATGCCCGCAACCACGGGCAACATGGGGATCCCGGCTGTGCGGTACTCTTCCTGACGATTGAGGGCGAGGGCCCAAAAATGGGGCGGCGTCCACAAAAAAATAATGCCAAAAAGAATCCACGGCAGAAGTGCTGTTTCATGCATCACCGCCGCCCAGCCAATGACCGGGGGCAGGGCCCCGGCAGCGCCGCCAATCACAATATTCTGAGGCGTTCGGGGCTTGAGCCACATGGTATAAATGATGACATAAAAAAGAATGGCCATCGCCAAATAAAAGGCCGCGACTTCGTTTACGCCCCATCCCATGGCCATAACAGATCCGATCGCCAGGGTCAGAGCGAAGATCAGCGCGTGGTGCGGCGGGATCAATTCTTGCGGCAATGCCCGCCCTTTGGTGCGCTCCATGAGGGCATCACTGTCCCGTTCGTACCACATATTGAGCGCCCCTGCGGCCCCACTGCCAATCGCGATACAGAGAATCGCCAAGCAGGCTTTCGAGAACGATATCGATCCTGGGGCCAGATAAAGCCCCACAAACCCGGTGAAGACGACGAGGGACATGACGCGGGGTTTGAGGAGGGAGAAGTAGGCAGAGAGTGTAGCGGTGTAGCAGTTTAGCAGTGTGGTTCTCCTCTTCTTTGTCATCCCCGAGCTAGACATTCTTTGTTCTCGATGCAATCGAGGACATTAGAATGTCTTCATCGGGGATCTTGCCTGATACGCTGAGAAAGAGGAAGTAATGTTTTGTCTGGGTAGGACGCCCCTTTTTGTTGCAATAAGATCCCCGGTCAAGACGTTCTAGAATTTTCTGCGAAAATTAAGAACGTCTAAGCCGAGGATGACAAGTAGATCTACCCCACCGCCGGCTGTGTTTCAAAACAATGAAACGGTGGCGGAGACGACACCGTCCACTCCAGAGTGGTTGCGCCTGGTCCCCAGGGGTTGGCAGGGGCTTTCTTTCCATAGCGCAAAGAATAGATGACGATAAACAAGAAGAAGAGGCCTGAACAAAAGCTCAGGGAGGCGCCCACGGTGGCGACGTAATTCCATCCTGAAAAAGCATCTGGATAGTCAGGAATGCGGCGTGGCATACCGGCAAGGCCAAGGAAATGCATGGGAAAAAAGGCCGTATTCACGCCAATAAAAAGCAGCCAAAATTGCAGCTTGCCCATCCACTCAGGAATCATGTGTCCCCACATTTTCGGGAACCAGTAATAGAATCCGGCAAACACACCAAAGAGGGCGCCCATGGAAAGAACATAGTGGAAATGGGCCACCACAAAATAGGTGTCATGGAGGACAATATCCACGCCTGCATTGGCGAGGGTCACGCCGGTAACGCCGCCAATCACAAAGAGAACGATGAAGCCGATGGCATAGAGCATGGGCGTTTTGAAGGTCAGGGAGCCGCCCCACATGGTTGCAATCCAGCTGAAGACCTTGATGCCTGTGGGCACAGCGATGATGAGGGAGGCTGCGGAAAAGTACGCATTCGCATCCACATCCAATCCGACTGCAAACATATGGTGCGCCCACACGACAAACCCCACGAGGCCAATGGTCACCATGGCATAAACCATGCCGAGGTAGCCAAAGATCGGTTTGTAGGCAAAGGTAGAAATCACCTGGCTGACCACCCCAAAAGCGGGCAAAATCATGATGTAAACTTCCGGGTGGCCAAAGAACCAGAAGAGGTGTTGGAAGAGGAGGGGATCGCCCCCACCAGCGGGATCAAAGAAGCTGGTGCCAAATCCGCGATCGGTCAGCAGCATAGTAATGGCGCCTGCGAGTACAGGCACGGCCAGCAGTAATAAAAAAGCTGTCACTAACATGCTCCACACAAAGAGGGGCATCTTATGCAAGGTCATGCCCGGGGTGCGCATGTTGAGGATGGTCGTAATAAAATTGATCGCCCCCAGAATGGACGACGCGCCCGCAAGGTGGAGGCTCAGCAGCATAAAATCCACCGCCGCATCGGGATGGCCGATGCTACTGAGGGGCGGGTAAAAGGTCCATCCCGTGCCGGCTCCTGACCCCACAAAAACAGAGAGGGTGAGGAGGATGAGGGATGGAGGCAACAGCCAAAAACTGATGGCATTCAGGCGCGGGAAGGCCATATCGGGCGCCCCGATCATCAGCGGCACAAACCAGTTCCCAAATCCCCCAATCAGGACAGGCATGACAAAGAAGAAAATCATGAGGAGCCCATGGGCTGTCAGAACCACGTTATAAATCTGGTACTCTCCCCCTGCCAACAGGGTCCCATGGGGGTGGGCCAACTGCAGACGAATCAGCAAGGACATGGTCGATCCAAACAGCGCCCCAAAAGCGCCAAAGAGGATGTACATCGTTCCAATATCTTTATGATTGGTGGAAAGAATCCACCGCCGCCATCCGGACGGTGTAGCAGTGGAGCAGTGGAGCGGTTTAGCAGCTGGTTTAGCAGTGTAGCAGTTTAGTGGTTTAGCAGTATTTTTTTCTGTCATTTTTTCAGTTTCCTCTTGACACTTTTTTTTACAAGGTGCCCCCTCCTGCTACACTGCTACACTGCTACACTGCTACACTGCTACACTGCTACACTGCTACACTGCTACACTGCTACACTGCTACACTGCTACACTGCTACACTGCTTAAAGCATCCTCTCCCGACACCACCTGAACCTCCCCCGTGCGGCGGTTTTTGAGTTCCACTGTTTTGGCCTCCAAACTCCGGGGGCCGATAATGATTTGCCAGGGAAGGCCAATGAGGTCCATGTCGGCAAATTTGGCGCCCGCGCCTAGGTCGCGGTCATCATAGAGGACCTCAACGCCGGCTTGCAGGAGCTTGTGGTACAGATCATCACACATCTGGGCGCAGGCGGCGTCCTTGGTTTTCATATTCAGCAATCCTACCTGAAACGGAGCCACGCTTTGAGGCCAGATGATGCCCCGCTCATCATGGTGAGCTTCAATAATAGCGCCCACAAGGCGAGAGACACCAATGCCGTAAGATCCCATCTCCACGGGAATTTGGTTGCCCTCCGGCCCCATCACAAAGGCGCCGAGAGGCACGGAATATTTCGTCCCAAAGTAGAAGACATGGCCCACCTCAATCCCGCGGGCGGTTTTTAACCGCTCTGGCGGCACGGGGCAGGTGGCGGGATCGTGGAGCTCATCCGCCGCTGCATACAAATTCTGAAGGCGGTCGAGGGTCAGGATTGACGCATCGAGGCTCTCGTAATCCTCATGGTAAAAAATCTCGCTTTCGCCTGTTTCGGCAAGAATTTGAAATTCATGGCTCAGATTGCCGCCGATCGCGCCTGTGGCGGCACGTACGGGGATAGCCGTCAGGTCCATCCGGGCAAAGGTCTTGACGTAGGCTTCCAGCATGGCTTGGTAAGAGGCTTTCGCGCCCTCAGGCGTGAGGTCAAAGGAATAGTTATCCTTCATCAAAAATTCCCGGCCCCGCATGATGCCAAAACGGGGGCGGATTTCATCCCGAAACTTCCATTGGATGTTGTAGAAACGTTTGGGCAAGTCTTTGTAGCTCTTCACAAACCGTGCAAAAATATCGGTGATGACCTCTTCCGCCGTGGGACCATAGAGCATCTCGCGCTCATGGCGATCTTGCATACGCAGCATTTCCTTGCCGTAATCATCATATCGGCCACTCTTCTTCCAGAGATCCGCAGGTTGAATGGTCGGCATGAGGACTTCAAGACTTCCCGCCTTGTCTTGCTCCTCCCGCACGATTTGCTCAATTTTTGAAAGAACCCGTAGACCCAAGGGAAGCCAGGTATAAATCCCCGAGGTTACTTGGGCAATCATGCCCGCTCTGATCATCAACCGGTGGGACGCAATATGGGCGTCTTGGGGATTGTCTTTGAGGGTAGGATAAAAATAGTGAGACGCGCGCATGATGTTTTCCTTAAAGCCTAAATGATTCGCCCAAATAAACGCGGCGGACGACAACGTCCTCTACGATTTCCTCAGGCGTTCCTTTTTTCAAAACTTGCCCATCATTAATGATATAGGCCTTGTCGACAATACTTAACGTGTCTCGGACGTTGTGATCCGTAATGAGGATCCCGATATTGCGTTCTTTGAGATGGGAAATGATATCACGAATCTCAGCCACGGCAATGGGGTCCACACCCGCCAGAGGCTCATCGAGCAGCATAAAGTGGGGGTTGCTGGCCAAGGCGCGGGCGATTTCTGTCCGGCGGCGCTCGCCTCCTGAAAGGGCTAAAGCGGAAGAGCTTCGGATATGTTTGATGGAAAATTCATCGAGAAGCAATTCCAGGCGCTCCTCCCGCGTATCCCGGTCAGGCTCAATAATCTCGAGAATCGCGCGAATGTTATTTTCCACCGAAAGGCCGCGGAAAATCGAGGTTTCTTGGGGAAGATAGCCAATCCCAAGTCGCGCCCGCCTGTACATGGGCAAGGCCGTAATATCATGGTGATCGAGGGAGACCATGCCTGAATCCGCCCGAATCAGGCCCGTAATCATGGAAAAGCAGGTGGTTTTTCCCGCACCATTCGGCCCCAAAAGACCCACCGCCTCCCCGCGCTTCACGGAAAGGCTCACGCCTTCGACGACAGTGCGACGGCCAAAGCTCTTCTTGAGATGCCGCGCTCTCAGGCCTTCTGCTGTCGCAAGATGATGGGCTAACGATTCGGTCATGGATGTCCTTTTTGTACCAATGATCACACTGCAAACGTATGCAGATGACCCTAGCGCATCTCATGGACACATGACAAGCTCTGGGAATAATAAATTGTGTTAATTAATCATATCAAGATCGAGGTCCGACAGATCCTGAACGGCACAGCTTGAAGAAGTCCCGTGGGCCCCATTTTTAGACGTGCTGGCGCACGGCTCGCCTGCCATGGCGGGCATGGAAAGGCTTAGAAAAAGAATCCAAAAGATACGCACGGTTACTCTCCTACTGTCTTCATGATGACCCACTATATCACATTTTTTCAGGATTTGGGGAAAGTGACAGAATTTTTTTGCGCCCACAGGAAATAATTAATCGCAGTGGAAGCGGAGAAATGCCAGGCTTTGCTAAACGGGGCCAGGCGCACGCCTTGGATATACTGGGTGGAAAACCCCAAATTCTTGAGATTTTCTGCCAAAACAGGGGGGGAAATAAATTTATGCCATGTGTGGGTTCCCACCGGGGCCCACTTAAAAAGATACTCAGCGGCCAGGATGCCGAGAACATAGGACGGGATGGTTTTGTTGAGGGTCGTCACGAGGAGCGCTCCGCCTTCTTGCAGGCGCGCCGTGCAGGCCCGCAAGAAGGCTTGGGCGTCTGCCACATGCTCAATGATTTCAGAAGCGATGATCAGGTCAAAGTTTCCCATTTCTTTCGGGAGATCTTCAATGGCATAAGGCAGATAAGTGGGGGAGAGTCCCATCGCCTCTGCATGGGCCCGCGCGACCTGTAGGTTTTCTTCAACGGGATCAATGCCCACGACCTCCGCATCCAGCCGAGCGAGAGGCTCACACAAGAGTCCCCCGCCACATCCCACATCGAGAACCCGCAGCCCCTCCAAGGATCCGGCGTGCTTCCGAAGAAAGGCCATGCGCAGTGGCGTCAGGGTGTGGAGGAGTTGGAAAGGCCCGGCTTCATCCCACCAGGTGGCGCTCAAGCGTTGAAAATGACTGAGCTCTGCTGGATCCAGGGTTGTCATGACATCTGATCCAATGTCCCCTGAAACCCCTCTGGCAAAGGGGCGTCGAGGGTGAGGGTTCCCCCTTCTGGCAACGGAAGAGTCAGGGCGTGGGCGTGCAGGTGCAGCCCGGTTCGTCCCAAAGGAACCGCTAGTTTCCCCCCATATTTTCCATCGCCCAGAATCGGGGTTTTGAGGCCCGTGGCGCAATGGACGCGTAGCTGATGGGTACGCCCGGTGCGGGGCTTCAACTCTAGCAACGCAAAGCGATCCTGCAGCGTCTTGAGAACCTGATAGTGGGTGACGGCATTGAGACCTTCTTCGCGGTCCACTTGCACCTTTTCCCATACGGGATCCTGTTTCTTGGAGAGTGCCAGGGAAATCACCCCTTTCGGGGGCACAGGGAGGCCACACACTAACGCCCAATAGGTTTTCTGAACCGTGCGTTCCTTGAACGCTTTCGTGAGCCACCGGGCCATGGGCAAGGTTTTCGCGAACACCAAAACGCCGGAGGTATCCTGATCCAAACGGTGTACAAGGCGAGGGGTGAAGGAAGGGTCATAGACTTTCATCATCTCATCCAACGCCGTGCGTTGCTTTGTCCCCTTTTGCACCGCAACGCCAGGGGGTTTATTAACCACCAAAATGTCATCATTCTCAAAAAGAATCAGGGACTTGAGCCACTTCCGTTCCGCTTGGCTGAGCGCGTAAGGCGCAGGGGGCGGTGGCGTTGCTTCCCCAAGGGTTGGGAAAGAGTCGGGAAAAGAAACTTTCTGACCAAGGGTTACTCTGAAAGACGGCTTGGCTTTCACCCCATCAACGCGCAGGCCCCCTTTGCGGGCTGTTCGTTCAATCACACTTTGGGGAAGCGTGGGCATCCACAGGCGTAAACACCGGTCCAGACGGATCCCAGCTTCTTCGGAGGAAACAAGTTTATCGAGGGCCATGGTGAAACCTTACACAGAGAGGATAAGGCTTCAATAGCATGGGAAAGTGTGATTATCTAGAACCATGATCGATCCTCAGGCTTACGCCCTCCACCATGCCCGCGCCCAGCGTCTCTCTCCGAAGCCCTCCTTTCTTTTTACCCACGTTCACCAGGAACTCCTGGCGCGCATGCCGGAGCGTCCCGTCTCATCTGTCTTACATCTCTCATCCTTAACCCTTCCTGAAAGATCCTTTGATGTCATCACAAGTTGCCTCCTGCTGCATTGGATCTCCGATGTGCAAGGATATTTGCATCAGATTAAGACACGCCTCCGTCCTGGCGGACTCTTCCTCGGGGCCCTGTGGGGAGGTCAAACACTTTGTGAGCTACGCGAAAGTTTTCTGGCGGCAGAGCTGTCCTTAACAGGAGGTGCATCCCCGCGGGTGGCCCCGATGATTCAGCCCGAAGATGCCACCCTTCTTCTTGGCAAAGCGGGTTTCCGTGACCCTGTGGTTGACACAGAAATGCTCACCGTGACCTATCCCTCCGTAAGGGATTTCATGTACGATTTACGGGCCATGGGCGAGACCAATATCTTAGAGGATCGCCAGAAAACGTTTTCCTCGCGGAGGCTCTTTGAGAAAATAGAACAGGTCTATCAGGAGACCTTTGGGACCCCTGATGGAAAAATTCCCGCCACCTTTGAGGTGATTTATCTCACGGGCGGGGAGCCTACCCCGTCCGTGGCAGGGTGAGAGGCGCAAAAGAGGCATCCTCAATCGTCAGTGTAAGCGTCGTCTTCCCCCCCCAGCGATCGAGTTTAGGGGAGGCCAGGAGGTGAAGGGGGCGTCGGTTGCCTTCCATCAAGGCATCGCCGAGGGGGGTGCCTTTGAGACGAAAGCCGATGCCCTCCACCGTCATCCCGTTGCCTTGCGAGAGGCGACAGCGGATATGTTGATCTTGAATAAGTCGATAGGACTGAACCATCACATCTGAAAAAATAAAGCGCGGCGCTGGATTGCCCATGCCAAAAGGGGCGAGCCCCTCAATTTCCTGAAGCAACGCGGGCGTGAGCGCTGAGAGATCCAAGTAGCCATCACAGAGCAGCAACGGGGTCGTGTGGGTGCCCTCTTGCGCCCGGGTGACTTCTTCTTTCAGAAAGGTTGTAAAGTGCGGGAGTTGCTCTCTGGTGAGCGAAAATCCGGCCGCCATGGCGTGCCCGCCGCCGCCTAAAAGATAACCTAAATGGTGGGCTTTATGGATGCATTTTCCAAAATCAAAGCCGGGGATCGAGCGCGCCGATCCTTTCCCAATTCCGTGGTCATTCCAGGCAATCACGGCCGTAGGTTTATGATGTTTTTCTTTCAGGCGCCCTGCCACGATGCCGATAATGCCTTCATGCCAACATTCATGGTCCACAACCAGGGCGGGCTCTGCTGGATTGGCTTGAATGAGCGCTTGAGCGAGGGCGTCGCTTTCAAGAATTTTACGCTCTTGATTATACTGATCCAAGGCCTGAGCAATTTGGGTAGCTTCTGAGACATTTTCGGTGGAGAGAAGCCGAGCGCCAAGGAAGGCCTCGCCCACCCGTCCCCCGGCATTGATGCGGGGTCCGATCATAAAGCCCAGATGATAGGGAGTGGGCATTTCCTGCAGGCCCGCTTGATCGCCTAAGACCCTGAGGCCCACGTTTCGCCGTTTCGCCATGATCTTGAGGCCTTGGGTCACAAAAATGCGATTGAGGCCTGTCAGGGGCATCACGTCACATACCGTCCCTAGGGCGACTAAATCCAGTAGCGCGAGAAGATCAGGTTCTTTGGTGGTGGTATAAAACCCGGCCTCCCTAAGGGCCCGATTGACGCCGACGACAAACAAAAAGGTCACGCCCACGGCTGCAAGATGACCTAAGGTTTGCGTGATCTCTGGGCGCTCGTCCAAGCGGTTGGGATTCACAATGGCATAGGCGGGCGGGAGCTTCGCTTCTGGCGCGTGGTGATCCAGGATGATCACATCCATCCCCTCAGCCGCCGTCAACGCCTCAAACGACGTTGTGCCACAGTCCACCGTGATCATGACCTGATAGCCTTTCGCTTTAAACTTCTCAATGCCCGCTGCATTCGGTCCGTAACCTTCCTTGATCCGATCGGGGATATAGAGGGCTGCGGACACATCCAGGGCTTTCAAAAAACGACAGAGTAAGGCCGAGGAGGTCGCCCCATCCACATCATAATCCCCCCAAATGAGGATCTTTTCTTTGTGCTGAATCGCCTGAGCCAAGCGCATCACGGCGCGTTCCATGTCTTTTAAGACATAGGGGTCGGGAAGATGATGACGGAGGGAAGGCTTTAAAAAAGGCGTGGCCGATGCTAGGTCATGGCCCCGCATCACCAAAAGGCGAGAGAGGGTCGAAGACACTCCTAGCTTTTGCATGAGCGTCTGAAGCGCGCGTTCCTCATAGGTGCGCAACTGCCAGCGGTTACTGGCAAGAGAGGCAGGACAGACTTCCGTCATCGAGAGACCATTAAGATATGATACATGCCTTGCGGCACTTGTGCCTCAACTTGGCAAGAAGCGCCCGTTTTGTAAACCTCCTATTTAAGCGTATAAAAAATCATGAGGTGCCACGCGCTTGGTCTACTTCCTCATCACGCTCACGAAGCATTAGCGCAGGATACGCGTCACGTCCTCCCCATACCATTGGTCATAGGTGAGGAGAAGTTCATTGAGGATCAATCGGACTTTCTCGAGTTCGAGACAGGCTTTGACCGTTGCACGGTTCACTTCCTTGAGGTGCTGGGTGAGTTCTTGTGAAAGATAGGCGACTTGCGCTATACGTAATTTAGCCATGTTGATACCTCCGTATCTATGTGGTTAGTGGGGCAAGGACGTTGCTGCGTTCTTGTTCCACGTCTGCTTCACGACGAAACAGATGAAGTTAGTTTACGCATTTGTGAGGTGGGGAGCAAGGGGGGTGATGCGAAAATGCTACCCCTGTGGCCATGACTCGTAGTGATCTTTGGCCCACCTGGGGGTAAATTTAGATGTCCGAATCCCCTCGCAAATTCTGTTATGAAGGTCTTCATTAAAATCCTCTTTTTCAGTCCATTCATTCCCGTCCACTAACTTGCAGATATGTTTGGTAGGTCGAATTTCCATAAGCCTGTATTCGACATAGGAGTCTTTTTTTATAAAAGAATGAGCGCCAGGCAAAATGACGCACGTCGGATCATAGAATTTACCAGGTTTTACCGAGCAAATAGGGACTAACAAATGTTGATTATGGTGGGAAGCATCTGTGAGAATACAAAATAGATGTTTCCGATCTGGGTCATGAGAGGGCCCGGAAGGAATGAGTATCGTTTTCTTTTTCCCTGCAAGAAAGTTCATCGTGGGTCTAGAGCGCCCCTTAAAAATCTCTCTTCTTCAATGGCTTGTGCCAACATCGCACTCTCTTTTTTGCCTAGGTATTTGAATACACGCGCATAAGGGATGGTAGCAGATGAACCATCTGGATCTTCCCATTCAGGGCAATTGCCTGGATTGTGCGTGAACTTCACCAATGCATATTGGTCCATCCCCCCAAATTTCCGATAGGTTTCTTCTAGAACCTCTATCTCAGCATCATTAAGTTCGTCCAGCTTTTCAAATGTGAGCGTTTTGTTTTTGAGTCCTACATTATAATTGGCGCGACCTGCTATAAATGCATCCCAGTCAGCGCCCGCCGCTTCTCCATTTATATAATCTAATGTGAGGGAATTCACAGGACCATGTCGCATGGATACAAGCTTATCAAATAAAATGGGATAATCGTATAAGTCTAGGAATCTTCTATCCGCGAGGTAAAGCAATTTAGCAAGTTTCAAAACATTTATTTCTCCACCCTCTTTTATTGCGAAAAAAGCCACAACTTGTGCTGTTTTACGTACGTTATAGCCCTGCATTGCGCCCTCCTTCTTTGTATCTAAGATTTTTTACACATTACCATATTCATGTCCCACAGACACATATTTTTTGGACACGGAATCCCTACCCCCCAATCACCAATCCCGTCTTGCCTGCCGTGACCTTGACTGTTTGGCCATCGTGAAGCGTGCCCCCTAAAATCATCTCGGCCAGAGGATTCTGAAGTTGGCGCTGGAGGACACGCTTCAGAGGGCGCGCGCCATAGGTCGGGTCATACCCTTGATCGCCGAGCCAGGTGAGGGCGAGATCATCCAATTCTAGTTTGATATCCCGATCCTTTAACAGGGTGAGTAGGCGCTTGAGCTGAATCTTGACGATGCTCCCCATATCCTCGCGTGAGAGGCGGCGGAAGAGAAGGATCTCGTCCAGACGATTGAGGAATTCCGGCCGGAAGGCCCCGCGCACCACCTCCATCACTTGCTCCCGTACCTTGTCCGAGGGCTCGCCAGGATGTTCGGCCAGGATGGCACTTCCCAGGTTGGAAGTGAGGATAATCAGGGTGTTCCGGAAGTCGACCGTGCGACCTTGGCCATCCGTCAAGCGCCCCTCATCCAATACCTGGAGGAGGATATTGAACACGTCCGGGTGGGCCTTTTCCACCTCATCAAAAAGCACCACTTGGTAGGGACGACGGCGCACGGCTTCTGTCAGGGTGCCGCCTTCCTCGTAGCCCACATACCCGGGAGGGGCGCCGAGGAGACGGGCGACCGAATGCTTTTCCATAAATTCGGACATATCGATGCGCGTGATGGCCGTATCATCATCGAACAGAAACTCAGCAAGCGCTTTACACAATTCCGTCTTTCCCACACCCGTAGGGCCTAAGAACAGGAAGGAGCCGATGGGGCGATTGGTGTCTTGAAGACCCGCTCGCGCCCGGCGGACAGCTTGGCTAATCGCGACCACGGCTTCTTGTTGGCCAATGACACGATTTTGGAGATGCTCTTCCATTTTGAGGAGCTTCTCTCGTTCGCCCTCCAACATCTTTGTGACGGGAATCCCTGTCCAGCGGGACACGATGCTTGCGATATCATCCGCCGTGACTTCCTCCCGAATGATGCCGCCATGGTCTTGCCCCTCTGCCGTTTGGAGGGATTTTTCAAGCTCAGGGATGACGCTGTACATGAGCTCTCCCGCCCGCGCGAGGTCTCCCTTGCGCTGGGCAATTTCCAATTCATTGCGGGCGGTGTCTAGCTGCTCTTTGACCTTTTGAGAGCCCGCAAGTTTTTCCTTTTCCGCCATCCAGGCGGCACTGAGGACACTGGATTTTTCTTCCCAATCCGCAAGCTCTTTTTCCAATTTTTCCAAGCGATCTTGGGAGGCCGTATCCTTTTCTTTTTTGAGGGCTTCCCGCTCGATCTTCAGCTGAATAATCTTGCGGTCTAGCTCGTCAATTTCTTCAGGTTTAGAATCCACTTCGATGCGCAAACGACTCGCGGCCTCATCCACCAAGTCAATCGCTTTATCCGGCAAAAAGCGATCCGTAATATAGCGATTCGAGAGAGTCGCCGCCGCCACAATCGCGCCGTCCGTAATGCGGATGCCGTGGTGGAGTTCATACTTTTCTTTGAGTCCCCGCAGGATCGAGATCGTATCTTCAACGGTTGGTTCCGGCACAAAGACAGGTTGGAAACGCCGTGCGAGGGCGGCATCTTTTTCGATATGCTTGCGGTATTCATCCAAGGTGGTGGCACCCACACAGTGCAGTTCACCGCGCGCTAGAGCGGGTTTGAGCATGTTGGACGCATCCATCGCCCCTTCCGTCTTTCCAGCACCCACAAGGGTGTGGAGCTCATCGATAAAGAGGACAATTTCGCCTTCCGCGTGGCTGATTTCGGAAAGAACCGCTTTGAGGCGTTCCTCAAATTCACCCCGAAATTTAGCGCCTGCGATCAAGGCGCCCAAATCAAGAGACATGAGAGAAATGTTATGCAACGCTTCCGGCACATCTCCCTTCACAATTCGGTGGGCCAAGCCTTCGAGAATCGCGGTTTTTCCCACACCCGGTTCGCCAATGAGGACCGGGTTGTTTTTCGTACGCCGGGAGAGCACCTGAATGGTGCGCCGAATTTCCTCATCCCGCCCAATCACAGGATCCAACTTCCCCTGTCGCGCAAGGGCAGTGAGGTCCGTCGCATACTTCTTCAGCGCATCATATTGGGATTCTGCCGTGGCGGAGTCCGCGCGCCGTCCTTTGCGTCGGGCTTCAATAGCGACGGTCAGTTTGCTGGCATCCAAGCCACTGGCGGCGAGAATTTTCCCTGCATCCGTGTCCTTGGAAAGGGCTAACGCCAACAGGAGGAATTCCACGGTGACAAAGCTGTCGCCGGCCTTCTTGGCCTCCTTCTCGGCGAGTTCAAAGACCTTGCTTGTCTCAGGTGCCAAAAAGACCTGACCAGCCCCTTCACCCCCCACCCGCGGGAGGCGTTCTAGATCTTGAAGAGTGAGCTCCAACGCTTTGTTAGGATCTCCGCCCGCTGCACGAATAAGACTAGCACACAGGCCTTCCTCATCGTCCAGCAGAACCTTCAGAAGATGCAGAGGAAGAATGCGTTGATGCCCCTCACGCTGGGCCAGCCCTTGGGCTGATTGAATAAATCCCTGCGAACGTTCGGTGTACGTATTGAAATTCATGGCGCTTCCCCCTTTGTTGTTATAGGGAAACTATATCAAAGAAAGATTAAAAAATCAAAAACAGAGCTACCGCGCCTTAACACCCGACGCAAATTACCAAGCGTGTCATTCCAGGCTTACAAATCCTTGCCTTTAGCTCTCTCCCGCTTGCGGGAGATGAGGTAAGGCTTTAGGATTTGTTGACCTGGAACCCAGTTTTCAGGAAGCAGGAGTCAGAAAACAGGGGTCAGGAAAGCCTGTCCTGACTCCTGGTTCCTGTGCCCCGACTTCTGTTATCTGGGATGACAACATTAGGTTGTTATCTCACATCCCATCTTGCCGGGTGGTAAGCTACCGCGCCGTACTCATCGCCAAGGCGGTGTCTGCCATCCGGTTCGCAAAGCCCCACTCGTTGTCGTACCACGAGAGGATGCGACAGAAGGTGCCATCCACCACGTGGGTTTCGGTGAGGTCAAAGACCGAGCTGCACGGGTTGTGGTTGAAGTCACAGCTGACGAGCGGATCATTATTGATGCCCAAAATGCCCCGCAATTCCGTTTCAGCCGCGTGGGTCATCAGCTCATTGATCTCACTTTTTGATGTTGGTCGACTCGCCACAAATTTGAGGTCGACCAAAGACACGTTGGGGGTGGGGACGCGCACGGCCGTGCCATCGAGCTTACCTTGCAGCTGGGGCAACACAAGACCCACGGCTTTTGCGGCCCCTGTGGACGCCGGGATCATCGAGAGAGCCGCGGCCCGGGCCCGGCGGAGATCCTTATGCAACGTGTCGAGGAGGCGTTGGTCACCCGTGTAAGAATGGATGGTTGTCATAAATCCATGCTGAATCCCAATCGTCTTGTCCAGGACATAAGCGACAGGCGCCAGGCAGTTGGTGGTGCAGGACGCGTTGGAAACAATCGTATGCTGGGCGCGCAAGGCTTGGTGATTTACGCCATACACAACTGTCATATCTGCGCCTTCTGCGGGTGCAGAAATAAGGACTTTTTTCGCCCCCGCTGCCAGGTGGGCCGCGGCCTCTTCACGCTTTGTAAACAGCCCCGTGCATTCCATCACCAAATCAACGCCCAAATCTTTCCAAGGAAGATCGGCCGGATTTTTATGGGCACACACCGTTATAGACTGGCCATCGATGATGAGGGCCTCAGGTGCCGCTTCCACCACACCGGGGAAGGTGCCATGCACAGAGTCATACTTGAACAGGTGCGCATTATCTTTGACCGACCCCAGATCGTTCAGCGCCACCACCTGGATGTCGGAACGCCCGCTCTCCAAAATCGCCCGCAAGGCCAAACGTCCAATCCGTCCAAATCCGTTAATGCCAACCCGTAATGTCATGCGCTGTTCCTCTTGTGAAAATGATCGAAAAGCACCCTACAATTTAAACGTCCCAGGTGCAAATGAAAATCGAGGAGAGGCTAAAGATTGCGTGCCGCTGATGGATAAGCTACGCTACATAAAATGATGATGGATAAAGGAAAAAGACGTGATGGATCTGAGTGTAAACGAAATAAGACCGCATATGAGCCGGTATGTGTTGATCGACGTACGTGAACCTTACGAGCTCACCGGCCCTGAGGGGCAAATTGAGGGCAGCCGCTCTTTCCCCCTGGGCCCTGGGCTGGAAACATTCCTTGCAGAGGCCGATCCCCAAAAAAAATATGTCTTTATCTGCCGCAGTGGCGTCCGATCCGCCCATGCCACGACCCTGGCCCGCAACCACGGCCTTTCGGCCTACAACATGGCGGGCGGGATGCTGGTGTGGAATGAGGGGTCATAAGCGATTCCAATGACCTTCTCCAAAGGCCTCCTCATTTATGTGATGCTCTGGGTCGTCACCCTCTTCATGGTCCTGCCCTGGGGCGTACGAGCGGGGGGAGACCCCACAGGCGCTCCCGCGAAGGCCTACGTGGGCATCAAGCTTTTCCTGACGTGCCTGATTGCGGGAGTGGCGTGGGAGGCCATCAATTTTTGGGCGTTCTAGAGCGTTTTTGATTTAAGAGTCGACAAAAAACCTGTCATCCCCGCGAAGGCGGGGACCCAGCAACTTGACATCTAGTAGCCAGTAATCGGTGATCAGTAATCAGAAAAAAAGCTTACCAAATCTGATCACTGATCACTAATGACTACCTTACGCCATCGCCATTAAATTATTATTCGCCACTTGGGCATAGGCATTGAGGGCGCGTTGGTGAAGGTGGAGACCTTGGGCCTGGCGGGCCATATTTTCTTGCTGAACGTTCAAAAGAGAGGAGAGCTTGCCAAGGGCGCTCTGCAACACGCTGAGCTCTGTTTTAAGACGTTGGTCAGAGGCAATGTCAATGGCTTGCACTTCATGGCTGAGATGGGCCACCGCCTCTTCGAGATCGGTAAATTCAAGGGAGGCATTTTTTTCATAAGATTCACACAAGGTTTCAAGCTTCAAGAGAGTTTCTTTTACCGTTTCTTTGATGATCATGGCGTATCTCCTTGTGAATGGCGGGTTTTCTGAAGTGGTGATGCCATTATAACACACTTTAAGGAATTTTCCACAATTTTTTTACTTTTTGTTAACTCTCATCCCGTGGCACAGGTCCGCGAGGGGGAATGGTCTCCGGAAGAAAGCGTTCCCCCTGAATGGGTCAGATCTTAAAAAAACGTGTGCCGTTCTGGTTTAGCAGGAACAGCAGATCCCCCTTTGAAGGCACGTGCCTTCTCGTGCCGCCATTTTTTCAGGGCCTTCGTGTAGTTGCGCTGTCCAGCTGACTTACCCATCGCCTCTAATTTGCGAAGCTCCTCTTTCAGGACTTTGCAGATGCGCGACCATGGATTGTCGTTCTGGTTACGCCTCTGCGTTTCATCTAGTCTCTCTTGAATCTCTTTCGGAAGGGGTTCTTTTTTACTGCCACGCTCCGAAAAGGGATTGCAATATTGAGGCTCCAAATAGTAATTCTTTACCTCCTCCATACAAGCCCCCATGCTGGGTTCAACGAAGGAAAGGGCAAGAACGGCACTGCCGAAGGCGGCTTTAAAGAAAGAATCGGCCATAGCAAAATCTCCTTAAATAAAAAAATATACTTATGCAGTATAGGAAGGCAACATTTGTATTGCAAGCGAAAAAGAAAGATGCGACCGTCCCCGCCCCCTTTTTTGTCGCGCTCCCCCAAAAATGGCTAGACATTCTGCCCCTAACTGAGTACTGATGAGGGCCTAAGGGCGTATAGCTCAGGGGGAGAGCGCTACGTTGACATCGTAGAGGTCGCTGGTTCAATCCCAGCTACGCCCACCATCCGCCGTCGCAATACCATCGCCTTTGGCGATGTATTGCTATGGCGGATGCGCACCGAAGCCTTTTATCCGCCGAAGCTTTAGCGAAGGTGGATGGCGAAGGTGGGCTTATCGAGTTCCCTTCGCTCTGCGAGCTTCAGCTGGCAAGCCGTTATATTTATTAGGCGAAAGCTGTCCGCCGAAGCTTTAGCGAAGGAGGACCTTTCTTAATTCTCCCGTAAAATCCATCCCCCTCCTAGCGTTCGAGAGTCCTGATAGAAAACACAGGCTTGCCCTGCCGCGACGCCATATTGGGGCTCCTCAAACTGCACATGGGCGTGCCCCTCTTCTCCAAGGTGGAGGGTCGCAGGAACGGGAGGTCGCGTGGACCGTACCCGGACCTCACAGGCAATCGAGCCCCGAGGCAGGTCTCCCAACCAATTCACTTCTTTCAAATCCAACTCAGTACGCGCGAGTGCTTCGTAAGGTCCAACGATAACCTGGTGATTTTGGGGGTTAAGGCGAATGACATAGAGAGGTTCCCCGCCGCCAATATTGAGTCCCTTCCGTTGGCCAATGGTATAATTCACAATCCCCTTGTGTTGACCCAACACCCGTCCATCCACGTGCACAATCTCTCCCGACTCGAGAGCGCCGGGGCGGAGCCTTTCCAAAACACTGACGTAGGATCCGTTGGGGACAAAGCAGATGTCCTGACTATCCGGTTTATCTGCGATTTCCAGGCCCAAGCGGGTCGCATGGGCGCGAGTGTCAGTCTTGGGCATGCCCCCTAAGGGAAAGCGCAAGAAATCGAGCTGGGCTTGGGTGGTGGCGAACAAGAAATAGCTTTGATCGCGCGACAGATCCACAGCCCGGTGAAGCTCAGCGCCCGAGAGGCCGAGGAGGCGCTGGACATAATGACCCGTAATCAGAGCGGCTCCCCCCAACTCCCGGGCGGTTGTGAGGAGATCCTTGAATTTCACTTGCTGGTTGCAGCGCACACAGGGGATCGGCGTTTCACCGCGCAGATAACTATCCGCAAAATCCTCAATGACAGCTTGACTAAAACGGGATTCATAATCCAGCACATAATGCGGAATCCCCAGCTTATCGCACACCCGGCGGGCGTCATAGATATCCTGCCCCGCGCAGCACGCCCCTTTTTTGGCCGCCATGGCCCCTTGGTCATAGAGCTGGAGGGTCATGCCAATGACCTCAAAGCCCGCCTCTACCATGAGGGCCGCGGCAACTGAGCTATCAACGCCCCCCGACATGGCCACCACAATCCGGGATCCTTTTGGAAGATCTAAATTCATGCTTTTCAGATTGCGTTAAATAAAAAACTTATAATTCATTGTCTTTTTAAAAACAATCTTTATAAGTCGGGCCTACTTCACCAACCGATTGACCCAGGAATCACTCGTTTTAATCCATGCGGGGCGCAAATCTTCGTCGCACAGGAGGAGATAGGTGTCCGCATACCATTCATTGCCAGGGAAGTTATGGCCTAACACAGCGGCCACGACTTGCGCTTCCTTCTTGAGGCCCACCGCCAGGTAGCATTCCACAAGGCGGTGGAGTGCCTCTGGTGCGTGGGTGGTCATCGGATACACATCCACAACCGTTTGGAAGCGGTTAATGGCCGCCAGATACAGCTCGCGATTCATGTAATATCGCCCGACGGAGAGCTCTTTGCCTGCGAGGTGGTCCTTCACCAGATCAATTTTAAAGAGCGCATCCCGCGCATACCGGGTGTCAGGGCACTTTTTTGTCACAGCCGAGAGGGCTTGAAGGGCTTCGGTTGTCGCTTTTTGATCTCGATCCACATTAAGAATACGATCATAAAAGCAGAGGGAACGGAGGTAATATGCATAACACACATCTTTGTGGCCCGGGTGCAATTGGATAAAGGTATCCAGAAGCACGAGCGCCTTATCATATTCAGATTTCAAATAATGGGCATAGGCAGCCATCAGCTGGCCTCGCGTGGCCCACTCAGAATAAGGGTGCTGGCGCTCAACCTCATCAAAGGAAGCCGCGGCATCTTTGTAATCGCCCGCGACGAGTTCTCTGTATCCCTTAGCATACAGTTCTGTTGCCGGCTTTTCGACATAGGCATTTTCTGTTTCATCACACGCCGTGAGAAACAATACACACATCAACCCTATCAAATACCGATACATTGTCGACTTCCTTTTGATCCTTGAGGGTTTGTTTATAGAACTTTTTGGTTCAAATTTCAATGGGAGTTGGTGAGTTCCTCCTTATCTTTTCCGTTTCTTCTTCTCCCCGTTCCTTCAGTCGTACGCCCTGAAGGACTTGAAAGTATGCACTCTCTCAAGAAGGAGAAGGTCGCGTTTTTAAGACGACTTCTATTTCGCAAGGCCGCCTCAAGGGAAATGCCACCTTTCTGCTCTACTTTTCGGTCAGACATTCAGTGAGATCTTGATTATCTCGCGCCTGCTATAACAAAAGCAGAGGGTGTCAGGGGTAAAGAGTGTCGAACGTATCAAGGGGCCCTGTTCGTCAGCCTTCACCCGCCCTTCTTTTGGCTTTGCTACCCACAGGGTCTCACACTTTTTTCAAATTTCCAAAAAAAATCTGCAAAGTGACACCTTAAAGATTTTTGGCTGGAGGCGCACACACGTTGTCTTTGTAAAATTGCTCAATGTAGTGTTCTTCAAGCTTCAGAAATTTTTCAGCACGTCGTTTGTTTTCCTTTAAGTAAGGTAGCATTTTTGCATAGGTTTTTGGGGTAATCTTTTTTGTAATTTCCACGATCTCATCCGGATCCTCTGCGATAAACATACCGCGAGGGTCAAAATAGTCGGTGATGTTAGGGCAGCCAATGTAGATCGGAACGCAGAGCGAGAGGAAAGGACCGAGTAATTTTTCTGTAAAGTAATTTTTTTGCTTGGTATTCTCAATCGCAATGGTGAATTGGCTCCCAAAAATCCATTTCTTAGAATCTGTTGGAAGTGCTCGTGACCGTATGGATGGTGGATATTTTTGCGCATCTACATAAGAGACATAAAAATTAATGGGAAGAGGCAGTTTTTTTTGGTTGTTCCATACAAGCTTCCGAAAATAATAAATAGCCCCATGAGACTCTCTCGGAGAATGCCAAGGCCTCCCTCCCAAAGTGAGTAAAAAGCTGACCTCATACTTTTTTTCAGCAGGAATCTCCCGCAAATCAATCCAACCTTCCAGGCAACCAGGCACCGTGCGTGCATTAGATGTGCCAGTATTGATACCCACAAACATCAAGTCAAAAGCAGGCGCAAGCCGTCGTATGCTTTTTGTTAATTCATACGCATCAGGCCCGAAGGCCATATGGGGAAGAGGTTCTGAAGCGCAGTGGGCAAAATTAAGCATACAAGGGTTGAGTCGGCCTTTTTTAAGCCACTTCCTAAGACCATGAATGAGATAGTGGTAGTCAGGATTTGTTCGAAAGCGCGTTGTCGGAATGCAAGAATGAAAATTCTTCTTTAAATCAGGCGTTGTGCATATCTTATTCACGGGCAGTTCCGTCACCTCATAGCCGTCTGGATCTTTTAGAAAAGGGCTGTGGTAAAAAGAAAGGGGATGATCTTTGGAAAATTGCACCTCAAGACCCCGTTCGATTTGGGGATGGAAACATAGAGGAATATTGTCTTTATAAGATGCGGGCAGAATCAGAAGAACCTTAAATTTTTGCATGCGCATGAAGCCCTCCACGGCCATCCAGGCGCGATAGAATTGGTCGGCATTCGCATAAATTTCAACCGTTTTGGCATTCGCGGGAACCCTCAAAGGGGGTTGGTGGAGAAAGTCGACAAAGGCATTTCCCGAACACGGCCAAAGATGTGTCCGATACACCGTTGTGTTAAACCAAGGGTTGGGATCATAATCCCCCCCACCCCATCGGCAACTGCGTTGCATGAAATGATCAAGAGGATCTATCCCACTTTCTTCAAGCTCCGCTGCATATTCGCGTTCATAAAAAGCTTTATCAAAATAGGGCTGGACAAGCGCTTTCTCTTTTGCATACCCCCAATGCACAAGAGGAATGCAACGGAAATAAAAATTGAGGAGAGAGGTTTTGTAATAAAAGATTCCCCCCCCTATGCTAAGGACAAGAACGACGCATACCAAGAGTCCAAGCAGGACTTTTTTCACCACCGAATTTCTCCCCCAGGGCCAAGGGCTGTAAAGGTCGGCGGGCGGGCAATCAGGCGGGTCGCAACGGAGATAATGTCTTCTTTCGTCACCGCATCCACCTTTTCAATGATTTCTTGATAAGGAATAGGGCGGCCATAGATCATCATGTGCTGGGCCAATTTCTCACACCGAGACGCGGTGCGCTCCAACCCCATGAGGAGGCCGGCTTTAAGCTGAGCCTTGCTGCGGGCAATTTCTTCCTCTTGGAGAGTGCCTGGAAAATCTTCAAGCACCCCTTTGATGGCGGGGAGAAGTTCTTTGGTTTTTTCCTCTCCCGTGCCTGCGTAAATCGTAAAGAGGCCTGTATCCCGGAAGGGGGAATTAAAGGAGGAAATTGTGTATACAAGCCCTCGCTTTTCCCGAATCTCTTGGAAGAGGCGCGAGGACATGCCACCTCCCAGGAGGCTGCTGAAAATGGCAAGCGGGTAGCTATCTGGATCGCCGTAAGAACAGGATTCAAACCCGACCAAGATGTGCACTTGCTCGAGATCTTTCTTTTCATAAAAGTGCCCCCCTTGATAGGAAGCCTTTTGATATTTTTCCGTGGGATGGGTTGCAAGGGTGGTGAAGCGCTTTTGACAGAGGTCCACAATATGATCGTGATCGACCGCACCGGCCGCGGCAAAGACCATTCTCGGCGCCGTATATTCACGTGTCATATAGCCTTGCAGATCCTCTCGTGAGAGAGAGCGTACGATTTCCGGCGTGCCAAGAATCGCGCGACCCAAGGGCTGACCCGCAAACGCCGTACCTTGAAAATGGTCAAAAATAATGTCATCGGGCGTATCTACCGCCTGGCCAATTTCTTGCAGAATCACTTCTCGTTCCCGGGCAATCTCTTTTTCATCAAAGACAGAATTTTGAATGATATCGGCAATCAGCTCGAGGGCTAAGGGAACATCATCGGCCAAGGTGCGGGCATGATAGGCCGTGTTTTCCTTGGAGGTGTAGGCATTAAGCGACCCGCCCACATTCTCAATGGCCTCCACAATTTCAAGCGCACTGCGGGTGGTGGTGCCCTTAAACGCCATGTGCTCTAAAAAATGAGAAACGCCATTAATCGCAGCTGGTTCATTGCGCGCACCGACCTCAACCCACAACCCCAGGGCTGCGGTGGCAATGCCGGGGATGTCGTCCGTGATAACCCGAAGGTCATTGTCGAGAGTCGTTATACGTATCGTCATGAGTTCATCCTTTAAATGTTAGGGAGCGCGCGGGGTCTCACACATGTTATTTCTGTAAAATGCCTCAATGCAGCTCTCTTCAAGGTGCAGGAGCTTCTCAGCACGCCGCTTGTTTTCCTTGAGGTAAGGAAGCATTTTCGCATACGTGTCAGGCGTAATGTTTTTTGTGATTTCAATCACCTCATCAGGATCCTCTGCGATCAACATCCCGCGCGGATCGAAATAGTCTGCGATATTGGGACAACCTATATAGATAGGCACGCATAAAGCGAGGAAAGGCCCCAGCAACTTTTCCGTAAAGTAATTTTTACGCTTTGTATTCTCAATCGCAATGGTGAATTGGCTTCCAAAAATCCACTTTTTAGAACCTTCCGGCAGCCCTCTTTTTTGCATCGCTCTTGGATACTTTTTGAGATCTCTCTGAGAGATATAGAATTTTGTAGGCAAAGCGAGTTTTTTTTCGTTATTCCAGGCAATCTTACGAAAGTGATAAGTCATCCCTGGTTCTGCAAGGGAAGCATCCATTCCTTTTCCTCCCAAACTCAACAAGAAGCTTACTTCATATTTTTTTTCAGCAGGCACCCCTTCTGGATCGATCCAAGACCGCATGCAACCAGGCACAAGACATAAATTTTTTGTGCCAATCGCAGCATTGAGGAGCATCACGTCAAACGCAGGCGCCAAGCGCCGCATATTCCTTTTAAAGTCATACTCATCAGGCCCAAAAGGAGAAAGGGGTTCACTACACGAATGGGCGAAATTGAGCATACAGGGGTTAAGGCGCCCATTGCGTTTCCATTCGGGAGGTTGGAGTCCATGCATCAGGTAAGTGTAATCGGGATGTTTTTGGAAGCGCGTGGTTGGAACAAAAGAATCGACTCCCTCTGCCGCTTTGGCCGGCAAGGCCGTCACCTCAAAGGCGTCTGGATTTTTCAAAAAAGGACTATGGTAAAAGGAAATCTGAGGATCTTTGGAAAACTGCACCTCTAGCCCGCGATGGATCTGAGGACGGAAGCACAAAGGAATATCGCCCTTAGAAGAGTCTGGCAGAATCAGAAGCACCTTAAACTTTTGCATGCGCATGAAGCCTTCGACGGCCATCCAGGCACGGTAGAATTGGTCAGGGTTTGCATAAACTTCAACCGTTTTGGCATTTGCGGGAACGGTAAGGGGGGGTTGACATAAAAAATCGACAAAGGCATTGCCCGAACAAGGCCAGAGGCGTTCCCGGTAGAGTGTTGTATGAAACCAAGGGTTGGGATCATAATCCCCCCCGCCCCACCGACAGCTGCGTTGCATGAAATGATCAAGGGGGGCTTGGCCACTTTCTTCAAGCTCCGCGGCATACTCCCGCTCATAAAAATCTTGATCAAAATAGGGTTGGACCAGTGCCCTATCTTTTGCATATCCCCAGTGCAGAAGAGGGGCACAACGGAAATAAAAATTGAGAAGAGATGTTTTGTAATAAAAAACGCCTGCACCTGCACCAACAGCAAGAAGCACAAAGAGAAGACAGCCGATCAGACTTTTTTTGTATGTTACCATTTTATCTTTCCGCCAGGATTTATAATCTGTCACGTCTTCAAAATTTTATTGCGATAGAAAAGCATAAAAAGGACCACACAAGCAAGTCCATACCAGGTGAGGGCGTACTGGAGGTGATTGTTGGGCAACGTCGGGAGAGGATCTAGGGGAAGAATCGCGGGATCTGAAGAGGTTTTTGCGACCATATAATAGGGAAGAAGGGGATGACATATTTCTTTTGAGAGGTGCACAAGGTCAATCCAGAAATAAGAGGGGGGAGTGTTGGGAGGCTGAAAGAGGGTTGGTGGCGTTGGTACCCGGGCCGTTCCTTCAAGAAGGATCTGTCCTTGCGGGAAGGCTACGGTTTCCTCTTGTGTCCAGCCACGCTGCACCAAAAGATACTGTCCCCCTTGCGTCCGCAAGACATGCAGAACAAGTTTCCCAGCTTTTCCTTGATGGGTCTTCGAGAGGAGAAAAATCATTTGATTGGGGATAAAAGTGCCCTGGGCAATAAGGGGCTGAAAGGGAAGAATATCCCCCTTTTCGTCCACATTCTGAGCCGGCAAGGCGCGGTGCGTCTGCATTGTTTGAATGAGCGTTTCCTTTTCCTCCTTACGATAGAGCTGCCAGGTGCCGAGGCTCAGCAATACCCCAACGCAGGTGAGCATAAAGAAGGAGAAGGAGTGGGGGGCTATCATTGTCATCAGTGGTCAGTCATCAGAAGGAACGTACATCCCTCTAGAGCATTTTCGATTTAAGTTTCTACAGCGGTGTCATCCCAGACTTACAAATCCTTGAGTTTGCAATTCTCCCGAGTGAAACGAGGGAGGGGGGAAACTCTTTAGGATTTGTTGATCTGGGACCCAGGAGCCCCACAAAAACTCTTTCCATATTTTGGCCTTCTGGGTCCCAGATGCAGAAAATCTAATGCCTCCGATCCTCGCAAAAATGCGAGGACCAGAGGCAAAGATTTCCTAACTCTGGGATGACAACAGGTCACACCCGCACGACTTCCACATGGGTGGTTGGCTTTTTGCCATAGAACGCTGCGAGGGTGCGGCGCGTGGCGCTTCGGGCCATCTCAATGACGCACGCGTCACTTTGACGATCTTCGAGGGGGAGGGCTAAGAAGCCTTCCTCAATCGCCCCGATGCAGCGGGCGGTGATAGTTTCAAGGTGATAAGTGTCCGTAATTCCAAGGAGGGAGAGGGTAGGGGGACGTTGGAGTGTTCCTTTGCCCTGGACAATCAAGGTCACGATGGCGCATCCGGTGCTCATCAACTTATGACGTTCCTGCATCACGGGGCCATCGAAAGGAATCAGCTGCTTGCCATCAAGAGCCAGCCGGCCTGTGGGGACTTCACCGACAAGAGAAGGGCCCTCTTGGCTCAGGCAAATGAGGTCACCGTTGTGCGGGCAGATTGTAAAGGGAATCCCTTGTTCGAGGGCAAGGTCAGATTGTTCCTTAATATGAAGGTCTTCGCCATGAACGGGAACGAGAATGCGGGGCCGAATCCATTGATACATATCAATGAGTTCATCTCGGCAAGGGTGGCCGGAGACATGAATATCTTCCTCATCCGCCGTAATGACCAGAACGCCTTTGTGACGGAGAAGATCTTGCAACGCCGCAATGGCTTTTTCATTGCCGGGAATTTGGCGAGAGGAAAAAAGAACAACATCATTTTTTCCAAGCGTAATATTGCGATCCTTCCCCATGGCAATGCGCTGCAACGCAGCCCGTTGTTCTCCTTGACTGCCTGTGCAAACGAGGAGGAGTTCTCCAGGCGAAAGATGTCCTGTCTCATGCGCATCCAAAAAGGGCGGGTAATGGTTAAAGTATTCAAGCTTGCGCGCGACTTCATTCATGCGGTGGAGGGACCGTCCCACAAGGCCCATCGTGCGCCCGTTTTCATGAGCGGCTTCTGCACAACTCGCGATACGGGCAACGTTTGAGGCAAAGCAGGCCACGATGACGCGCTTGGTTGGGAATCGTTTGACGATGTCAATGAGGTTTTTCCGAATGACCCCTTCAGAGCCGGAACGGCCTGCCACCATAACGTTGGTGGAGTCACAGACAAGGGCCAATACCCCTTCATCCCCCAATTTTTTGAGGGCCGTAATATCTGTAGGCTCTCCAATCAAGGGCTCTGGGTCGATCTTCCAATCGCCCGTGTGCACAACCGTCCCTGCGCCTGTGCGAATCGCAAGCGCATTGGGTTCGGGAATCGAGTGAGTGAGGCTGACAAAGTCGACCGTAAAGGGTCCAATATCAATGCCGCCTGAGAGGGGAATTTCATGAAGCGGCGGATTGATACCGGCTTCTTTTAACTTGTACTGCAACAACGCGGCTGTAAACGGGGTGGCGAAAATTGGACAGCCTAAGCGTTGCCACAAATAGGGCACAGCTCCGATGTGATCTTCATGGGCATGGGTCAACACAAGCCCCACAAGATTTTGGGTATGCTCTTCAATAAAGTGGGTGTCGGGCATGACGACTTCAATACCGGGCGTCTTATCGAAGGTGATCCCCAAATCCACCATTAACCATTTGCCTTGCGTGTAATAAAGATTGAGGTTCATCCCAATTTCCCCTGAACCCCCGAGGGGCAGAAAATATAACTTATTCTTATCTAAATTCATGTGTGTTTTTAACCTTTGTATTCCTTTGAGTGTACGAGAATGAGAGGGCTTCATGGCCCCCTCAAGAGAATGATCTCTGAAATTTGGCAGAGTATAGCACACTTTGGGGAAAATGTTATTCTTTTTGGGAGAGGGGGGTTGGCTATGGGTGCCTTTGTCATCCTTGGTTAGAAGAACTTTGAATTAAGTTTCTACAGTGGTGTCATTCCAGGCTTACAAATCCTTGTCTTCAGCCCTCCCCGGCAAAGCCGGGGAGGAGATGAGGCTTTAGGATTTGTTGACCTGGAACCCAGATAACAGGAGTCGGGGCACAGGAATCAGAAGTCAGGATAGATTTTCCAGATCCCTGTTTTCTGACTCCTGCTTCCTGAAAACTGGGTCCCCGATGAAGGAAATTTAGTGTCTCCGATCCTCGCAAAAATGCGAGAACCAGAGACAAAAATTTCCTAGCTCGGGGATGACAAGAAGTTTAGCAAAGCAGCCACTCAATTCCCTGAGTTGGTCTTCTTTTCCTTCGTTTTTTGCCCTTCAGGGGTATAGACGAAGAGAGGGGGCGCATTATTTTGGATCACTTCCTCGTTGATGACCACCGACTCCACATTGTCGAGTGTGGGAAGCTCAAACATGGTATCGAGAAGAGTTGACTCAAGAATCGACCGCAATCCCCGGGCTCCTGTCTTACGCTCCACAGCCTTATTGGCAATGGCTTTAAGGGCACCCTCGGTGAAGGTGAGCTCTGCGCCTTCCATGTTGAAAAGACGCCGATATTGCTTTGTGAGCGCATTCTTAGGCTCGGTGAGGATTTGAATAAAGGCTTCTTCATTCAAGTCATTCAAGGTCGCAATAACAGGAAGACGACCGATAAACTCAGGAATCAATCCAAATTTCAACAGATCCTCTGTCTCCAAATCTTCGAGAAGTTCGCCTGTGCGACGTTCGTCCGGACTGCGGACATCCGCGCCAAATCCAATAGACGATCCCCGTCCGCGGGAGGAGATAATTTTCTCAATCCCCGCAAAGGCACCGCCACAAATAAAGAGAATGTTCGTGGTGTCAACTTGTAGAAACTCTTGTTGGGGATGCTTGCGTCCTCCTTGCGGCGGGACAGAGGCGATCGTACCTTCCATAATTTTAAGAAGAGCCTGTTGCACACCTTCGCCCGAAACATCGCGGGTAATGGAAGGGTTATCCGACTTGCGAGAGATCTTATCGACTTCATCGATATAGACGATTCCCCGCTGGGCGCGCTCCACGTTATAATCGGCAGCTTGGAGGAGTTTGAGGATAATGTTTTCGACGTCCTCACCCACATACCCAGCTTCCGTGAGGGTCGTGGCATCCGCCATGGTAAAGGGCACATCGATGATGCGCGCAAGCGTTTGCGCAAGAAGGGTTTTTCCGCACCCTGTTGGACCGACAAGCAAAATGTTAGATTTGGAAAGCTCTACATCCGTGGAGTGGCTGCTGTGCTCTAAACGCTTGTAGTGGTTGTGCACAGCAACAGACAGAATTTTTTTTGCGCTGCTTTGGCCAATCACATAGTCATTCAAGACATCATAGATTTGCTTAGGGGCGGGCACATCATCAGGGGAGCGGACAAGGGCGCCCTTGTTTTCTTCTTCAATAATATCGGTACATAGATCGATACATTCGTCGCAGATAAAGACGGACGGTCCCGCAATAAGCTTACGGACCTCATGCTGACTTTTCGCACAAAACGAACAGTAGAGCGGATCTTTTGTAGTGTCCCCGTTTTTTGTAGTCATAGTAGGCTCCTGTTCTAAATTTGTTCAAGCTAAACGATTCAGGGAAGGGACAGAGCTGTCTCTCCTCATGAGAAAAGAATCGCATAGAAATTACAAACAAAAAGTTAACGATTTGAGGAAGATCGTCTTTTTATGCATCCCCTTTTTTGGTTGCCGCGAGAGGGGGACGATGGGTGACGACTTCATCAATAAGGCCAAATTCTTTTGCGGCCTCTGCCGTTAAAAAGTTATCGCGATCCATGGCTTTTTCAATTTTCGCAAGGGACTGCCCCGTGTTCTCTGCATAAATTTTATTAAGCCGCATCCGAATAGCTAAAATTTCCTGGACATGAATTTCCATGTCAGACGCTTGCCCCTGATATCCTCCCGAAGGTTGGTGCAACATAACGCGCGCATTGGGGAGAGAATACCGCTTGCCCTTCTTGCCGGCCATCAGTAGGAAGGACCCCATGGAGGCCGCTTGCCCACAGCACAAGGTGGAAACATCGGGACGGACATAGTTCATCGTGTCATAAATAGCCAATCCTGAGGAGACAATGCCCCCCGGAGAGTTAATATAGAGATTGATGTCTTTGTCCGGGTTTTCCGATTCCAAAAACAACAGCTGAGCACACACCAGGCTCGAGGTCACATCGTCAATGGGCCCATTCAAAAAGATAATGCGCTCTTTGAGAAGGCGCGAAAAGATATCGTAGGATCTCTCGCCCCGCGCGGTTTGTTCCACCACCATGGGGACCAGATTATTCATGTGTATATCCATCTTTCTTTTCCTCGCCTTATTTTTTCTTGGTTTTTTTCTGAGAGAAAATCTTCTTCTCTGCTTCTTCTTCCTCACGGGCCAAAGCCTTTGCAAAGTCCTCAGGGGAGAGCTTGGTCTCTTTTACCTTGGATTTTTCAAGGATAAAGTCAACGACTTTCTGCTCAAAAATCGGGGCCCGGAGGGTCGCCAAGGCATCTTCATTGGTGCGGAAATACTCAAATACTTCGCGCTCTTGGCCGGGGAATTCCCGAGCCTTGGCCATCAATGCATCGGTCAGCTCTTGGGTGGTCACTTTGATCTCATGGCGTTTGCCAATTTCAGCAATCAAAATGCCCAACCGCACGCGCCGTTCGGCGACATTGCGATAGCTTTCGCGCAGCTCATCCTCGGGCTTTTCAGCCGCCTTCTCGAACTCTTTGGCAAAGTGAGGGGCTTTCGGGTCGAGACGCAATTCCCGCAAAAGTTGGGCCCAGATACTGTTAAACTCAAAGTCCACCAGGCCTTCGGGAACCTCAAAAGAGAACTTATCAGAAAGAGCATCCAAGACGTTCCGCTTGGTATTCAGGGCACTCTGAGATGCGTAATCATCGACGATCCGCGCCCGCACCGCGTCCCGCATGTCTTTCGCAGTGCCAAAGTTGAGCTCAGCCGCAAAAGCATCATCGAGAACAAGAGGCTCATATTCCTGGATATCTTTCAGGGTCACTTTAAAGACAGCTTTTTTTTCGGCACATTGAGGGTCGTGGTATTCCTTCGGGAACTGGACCTTAACGTCGACCTTATCGCCTTTCGCCGCCCCAATGAGCTGGTCTTCAAACCCGGGGATGAAAGAGCCGGAGCCGATCTCGAGGTGATAATCGGTCCCGCTACCGCCTGCGATAGGCTCTTTATCAATCGATCCTTCGAAGTCGATAATGGCCACATCGCCGGCCTTAAGCTTACGGGCTTTTTCAAGAGATTTTGTCTTCCGGTAAGGCTTGGTCAGCATCGCCAGTGCATCGTCAACCTCTTTCTCAGGAACGTCAACGACATAGTTTTCAAAAGAGAGTCCCTCAACCTGAATGTCCTCAATCGTTGGCAAAATCTCGGCATCCACCTGGGCGACCAGGTCTTTGCCATCTTCGTAAGAGGTAATGGAGACAGTGGGGCGCAGGGCAGGATTAATCTTGAACTGCTTCACGATTTCCTTCGGTGCTTTGGTCAGGCAATCCTCCAGGACTTCCTTCAAGGCGCTTCCCTTATAGCGTTGCTCAAGAATGGTGAGGGGCACTTTGCCCGGGCGGAAGCCCGCGATTTTGGCATGCTTTCCAATCTCTTCGAGACGTTTTTTCAAAAGGGTTGCAAGGTCGCCCGCAGACACAGTTACGCTGTATTCCCGCTTTAAACCTTTCGAAGAGAGTTCTTTAATTTGCATCGCCTGTTTTTCCACTATGTATTGTTAATTAAAATAGAGTGTATGGTACGGGCGAAGGGACTTGAACCCCCACGACTTGCGTCACCAGATCCTAAGTCTGGCGTGTCTACCAATTCCACCACGCCCGCATCTGAACGTCTATAGCACACCCTTTTTTAATTGGAAATGTCCTTCACAAAATTAATCAGGCCGTGGCTTCAGCGTAGTCATAGTGAGAAAGCAGCGGGGACGAAAGCTCGTGCATGGCAAGAGGGGCGAAAGAATCACACCCCAGGCGTGCAATACAAATAAAGGTGGTGGTAATAATCACAAAAGGTAAAATTTGTCCGGCAAGACTAAAGATTGTTTTTACGGTGTCCGTCCTCATAAATGCTCCATTTTCCTTGTTTTTAGCAATTTTGAATGGAGGGAGTATGCAAAGAAGACCTTTCTAAAGTGTTAACAAAAAATGAAAAGTTTTTAGCCGCCTTCTCAAAGCTTGCACGTCAAATTCTTCGGGTATTTCAACCGGCCTCAAAACAGCTATCTTCGTCTCATAGCCTTTGCTCGTGTCTCCTTTTGCATAAGCAACGGCTTCTTTGAGGGATTTAATGAGCCTTTTTTCCATCATATCCTCCAAAATTCTTCATCAAGGCGTCGATCTCTCTCACCCTATTTTTGCAAGCTCCGCGAGGGACATCTACCATTCATGGCACATCATAAATGGTAGAATTGCAAGAAAGTGTAGCAGTGTAGCAGTGTAGCAGTGTAGCAGTGTAGCAGTGTAGCAGAAGGGGACGTCTGGCAAAAATATATGTCAATACATTTTTTATCATAAGGAGTAGATATGTCTCAAAAAAAGGATCATACTGCTACACTGCTACACTGCTACACTGCCCCTTGACAGCCGTGCCCAAAAAATCCAAGTTGAAGCCCTATGGTAGTGTGTGAACATCTCATGAAAATAACCCGTCCTTTGGTGTACAGCCTGTGCGTGCTGCCCCTGTGGGCTGCGTCTGTCTGGGGGGCGGAGGAGACTAGGGAGTTCAGTAAGACTCTTGCCATAAATATCCTTTGCGACGCCTTAGGGAAGGAGCGTCAGATGAGTGACGCCCTCTATCAAAACGCCCAAGCGGCTTATGAGAGTCAAGCCCAACTTATCGAGGCTAATCTCAAGCTTGCGGGAGAGCTTGAACGCTTCAAGCAACAGCTTTCTCAAACACTTCCTTCATACGCTGATGTGAAAACAAGCAATGAAACAAAGAAAAATCAGGCGCCCCTAGCTGAAGAAGAGGACAAAACTTGGGAGGAGTTTAGGAGAAACAAACAAGACCAATTCATGAAAAAAGCTGAAGAAATTCGATCTCTCCAAAAAAGCAACCGTGAAAAGTTCGCTACATTGATAGAAAAAGATAAAAGCCTTCTGGAAAGGCTAGACGAACTTTGTATTCGGTGGGAGCTTTTTAAGCTAAAAATGAAGCACTCTCTAGAAAAATTTTGATTGAAGTATCTACACTTAATTGTCATCCTCGACTTACAACTTCTTAGCTCCGACCTTTGGTCGGAGGTTAGATGTTGTTGATCGGGGATCCAGAAAGCCAAGGTATGGAAAGAGTTTTTGTGGGGACCCTGGGTCCCAGATGAAGGCAATCTACTGCCTCTAATCGTCGCAAACATGCGAGGACCAGAGACAGAGATTTCCTAGCTCTGGGGGAGGACACCGCTGTAGGTACTTAATCCATACAGCTCTAATATAATGAATCCTGATTCAGAACAGCTCCTAAGGGGCGCCTCACTCTTGAAGACCCCGGAGTTTTCACCGAAGCAGGCGTTTTGGGTTTTCTTGTATCCTCTTCTTGCGCATAAGGCAGGGTGGCGTTTTCTCCTCGAGGAGTCACTTTGTTTTTATCAATAGGGGTGCCTTGCGCCTTTTTCATCAATATCTCGATAAATTGTTTGCACTCCTCATTATTTTTTTGCACCACCGAGAGAAACGCTAGTGCAGATGTGCCTTGAGTCGGTTGTTTCCGATCAGGAAAAGCAGAGGGCGTGGTTGGGCGGGGTGTCCCTTTTTTCTTAGGACTGCTCCTATTGCGATCACGTTCAGGGGAAGTGCCAGGCGGTTGCCCCTTCTGCATACATTTCTGTAGAAATGTCTCCGCGGCTGCCTGCGATGACGCAAGCTGAACCGCTGCCCACGCTTGGGCGGCACTTTGAGGACGTTCAAAGGCCGCATTTTCAGGCAGAGGAAGTCCCGAAGGCGCATTGTTTTTGACAGGCGAGGGAGCCACCGGCGCTGCGCCTTGCACATTATCAAGTCCCTTTTCTAGAAGAAGGGCTGTGTTCTGAGGTGTTCCGCTGATATCGGAGGAAAAGCCTGGTACCCCTAAAACGCCGGGAGAAGTCGCAGGGGTTTCGCCGTTGATTGTGTCGAAACCAAAAGGGAGGGTCGGCGTAAGAGCGGGAGAGGTCACCGTCGATAGGGCACTTGCCATGCTCTCCGCTCTTCTTGGTGGTAAATCCTCATCTTCCTCAAACAAAAGAGCTTCTTCTGCCTCACGCTCCAGTTTTGCGGTGATATCTTCTAAAAATTTTCTCAGGCCGGGTAAAAGTTCTTCCCGTTTTTTCACGTCTTCGGGCGAAAGACCCTCTTGTTCAGAGGGGCTCTCTAACCCTGCATTTTCCTCAGGCACTTTTTCGAAGGCAGGGAGGAGCGGCTCAGAAACCGAAGAAGAAGGGGGGGGTGGGACGTGAACAGAGGGAGCAGGAGAGGGATCTGCAAAAGGGGGATGAAAGTTTAGCGCTCTCGATTCGGAGGGGTGGATGGTGAAAGGGAGAACCGTGCGCGCCTCAGGGTGCCAATCACGTGATACATAGGAAGTGTGATACACGGTCGCCGGGCCGGGAGGGGAGGGGAGGGTCTCTTCCTCAGAAAGTCTTGAAAAAGAAGGCGAAAAAATATTTTGGCCCCGAGCGCCGCTCTGAGAAGAGGAAGGTGTTTGTCCTCCACCACCACCGGCGTGATGAGAAGGACGCGAGGGAATTTTGGGGCTTGAGGGGGCGCTCAGCACCCAGACCCCTCCGGCGACGCTTGCCACCAAGGACAGTTTTGAGACCCCCCCCAGGAGCGCGGCCTTACTCAAACGCAGCGCGAGTCCCTCAAAAAGGGAAGGTTTTGGCAAGATGAGATGGGACACATAGGTCATACACTTAGAAACCTTCAAAAGACTCATATTCACCGAACAACAAAAGGACGTTTTAATATTATTATAGTCAGAGTTGAAGAGAAGGACTCTTACCCCCTTCTATACAGGCAAATTCCCCTTCTGCCAATATCAAATTTTAACAAAGTTTTCGAGACAATCATTTCAATTTGTTTGTGTAAAAATCACCTGCAATATCAGGATCTTATTGTATTGCGGCCTTCAAGGTGATCGAGGGGATTGACGCTTTAGGGGAAGATGTGACATGAGTAAGGCCATCTCTCCCCCTGAAAATCGAATGAATTTTTAAGAGGCGGGAGAAAATAATACAAGACGTAAAAATAAAAGGATATGTCATGCTTTGTAATAAAAACTTTATAGTTTATCATAAAAAATCACTTCTCACCGCTCTGACCCTCACTTTATGTGCAACGCCTGCTCTCAAGGCTGCAGCTAGCGAGAAAGAGACAAGCAAAAATGTGCACACCACCCCCCCGCAACAGGTCAGGAGTCTCGATCCTAGTTCCCAGTACTTTGATCAGAATAAGTATATTTTGAAAGCAAGGTCTCCTGCACGTAAAAAGGAAGACCTCGAAGCGGACGAGCAAGCCTATCAACAGACAATTCTTGCAATGGGTACATTGCAAACCCAGCTCATGGGCGCAGCAAGTATCTTGTCAGACAGAGTGGACACGCTTACAACAGAAAAGGAAAGTCTCGCAAAAGCAAGAACAGAGCTTCTTACTCAATTGGCTGAGCTTGAACAGAAAACCCGAAGCGTCGACAGTCAACTTCAAAGCGTAGTTGACGATAAGAAGGACGTGGATAGCCGGCTGGCAACCTTAACAGAGGAACATGCAGCTCTCACAAAAGAACATCAAACCACCAAGACAGATCTTCTTGAGTTAGAAACAAAGCACGGCGATTTAGAAAAAAACCTTGAGGGCCTCCGAGCAGCGCATCAAGTCTTAACAGACCAACATACTGCCGCTGTTGAAGATCGGAAACTCTTAGATGCGGCCCTTGCAAAGAGGGATGCTGAAGAGCTCGCAAAAGCAGAGGCAGAAAAAATGGCCACCGCGGAACGAAGGCAGCAGAGAGAGGCCTTTCTCAAGGCTCAAGCGGAGCAAGCGGCAGCAGCGCAGGCTTTTTTGGCAAAGTTAAGTGCGAAGTCGTGATCTTTAAACCTAGATAGTTTCCCCTTGCCTGGGAAGCCCTCCACCCCGCCCCTCAGGGATGAGGGGCGTTTTTTATGATCCCCCCCGTCCATTTTTTCGCTGTCACTTTGGTCTTACCGACAACCCTTTGAAAGTTACTCAAGATTGTCATCCCAGACCTACAAATCCTTGAGATTCCAACGCTCCTGAGCTTAAGCGAGGGAGGGGGAATCTCCCTAGGATTTGTTGATCTGGGACCCAGTTTTCAGGAAGCAGGAGTGAGAAAACAGGGATCAGGAAAGCATCCTGACTTCTGACTCCTGTGGCCTGACTTCTGATATCTGGGTCCCAGATGAAGGAAAGCTAACGTTTTTCTACGAAAAACGAAGCATTCCTAGCTCTGGGATGACAATGTAGGGTCACCCCCCTGCTTCTCATAGAAATCCTCGATCAGCCCACTCACTTCCTGGGGGGTCGTGGCTTGGTTGATTGCCACTCGAAATTCGGCGGAATTGGGAAAGCCGCGGCTGTACCATCCGATATGTTTGCGGGCCATGAGGAGACCGGTGTATTCGCCGTGATGGAGGAGCATCTCTTCCACATGTTCCAGTACCAAAGCCCGTTTTTCCTCTAGAGAAGGATCGGGGAGTTTTTCCCCCGTTTCAAGATAGTGGCTGACCTGGCGCAGGAACCACGGGCGCCCATAGCATCCCCGTCCGACCATCACGCCATCGGCGCCTGATTGGTCAAGGAGGGTCTTGGCATCCTCAACTGTCACCACATCGCCATTGCCAATGACAGGCAGGGACACGGCCTCTTTGACCTGGCGGATGAAGGGCCAATCGGCTTTGCCATTATAGAGCTGACACCGCGTACGCCCATGAATCGTGATCATCTGAATGCCCACATCTTCTGCAATCTTGGCCAGGCGCGGGGCATTGCGACTGTTGTCATCCCACCCGGTGCGCATCTTGAGGGTGACAGGAATATTGACGGCCTTGACCGTGGCCTCCAAAATCCTGGCTGCGTGCGCTTCATCTCGCATCAGGGCCGAACCCGCATGGCCTCCCACCACCTTTTTCACGGGACAGCCCATGTTGATATCAATAATGGCTGCACCTAAATCCACATTCAGTTTCGCCGCTTCAGCCATCACCTCCGGGTCACAGCCCGCCAACTGCACAGCCATGGGGTGTTCTTCGGGCACATGGGCGGCCTTGAGAAGCGACTGGCGTGTGTGACGAATCATGGCTTGACTGGCGATCATCTCCGAAATCACGAGCGTTGCCCCTTGCCGTTTCACAAGGCGGCGAAAAGGCATGTCCGTCACGCCTGACATCGGCGCCAGCACGACACGGCCTTCTAATGCTAAGGGTCCTATACGCAATCCCATGTTTTCCTCTTTTCCTTCCAAGGCTTTTTATCAATATTTCCCGAGAAAATAAAGAAAAATAGATCGGAGGGAATTAACCAAAAATTAGCCTCTTTCTTGTATTCTATAAATACGTGATCCCTGGAAAAAAGGAGTTTTATGATGAAAGCCAAAGCCATTGCCCGCAAACCTTACCCCGCTTATCAATTTTTCCTTTTTTTTGTGGCGCCGCTTCTTTTAGGCCTTCTTCTCACCTCCAAATCCATGGCCAAAGCCGAATGGGCGTCTCTTGAGGGAGCGAACCCGACCAATTATGGATGGACGCTCATGGACACGCCCGAGTCTCCCGATTTGCAACTGGTCTAAGAACCGTATTGCTTTCTTGACCCTCCCGACGTACCTTGAGCTCTCCCAGAGGAGGGGTCGATCGTGCAAGAATTCATTGAAAACTGGGGATATATTGCTGTCTTTTTAGGATCTCTAGTGGAGGGGGAGTCAATCATCTTGCTTGCGGGTCTGGCAGCCCACGAGGGGTATTTATCCATTTATAAGGTCACCCTCATTGCTTTCCTGGGCACGCTGGTTGCGGATCAGGGGCTTTATTTTGTGGGTCATTATTATGGCCGGGCTTTTCTGGATAAATTTCCGTCTCAACAGGAGCGGATTGCCAAGGCTTTTCGCTTGCTCCATCGCTATGACAACCTCTTTATCCTGACCTTCCGGTTCATTTATGGCATTCGAATCTTGAGCCCCCTCGTCATTGGGGCCAGTGGCATTCCCGTCAAACGGTTTGTCATTTTAAACTTTTTTGCTGCGGTGATCTGGTCTGTCTTGAGCTGTGCAGGGGCATTTTATTTTGCCCATCTGATTATGGATGAACTGCACCTCCTCCCGAAGATTATCCTAGGTGCGACAATGTTTGGTGCCGGGATGATCTATGGGATCTACTGGTGGCGCAAACGCCGTTCAGATTAGCTTTTTATCACGTAAGGCCAGAGCTCGCCCAAAACCTGAGTATAGACATCCTTTTTAAAAGGGGCCACAAGGGTTAACATTTCCTCAGGCTCAACCCACCGCCACTTCTGGAATTCAGGCTGCGGGGTGTGAATGTTGATGTCCGTATCTGCCCCGCGAAAGCGCAAGGCATACCAGAGCTGCTGCTGCCCCTTATACTGCCCTCCCCACGAACGTGTGGCGAGATGGCTGGGTAGGTCGTACTGATACCAGCGCTCAGATTTAACGATGATGTCAATATCCTGGGTGCCGATTTCTTCACAAAGCTCGCGGAGGATGGCCTGATCAGGATCTTCACGAGGTAGAATGCCGCCTTGCGGCATCTGCCATGCCGCTTCCTCATGATCAGCGCGCTGTCCCATGAAAATCTTATTGTCTGCATTGACAATCATCATGCCCACCCCAGAACGGTAGAGGGGGTCGCTTTTAAAGGGCATGGATCTCTTTGAAAGGCATGGAGACCGTCGCTTGGGAAGAAGGAAAATAGGCCCTCACCTGATGAAGAAACTGGCAGCCTTCCATCAGAATCCTGATTTGAGGCGCGAGAAGGGAGGCCTCATGAGCGCCACTCACCACCTCTGCCAAGGTTTCCAAAAGAGAGCGTGGCTTGGGGAAGAGATGCAGGGGCGCGTCCATCGGGAGGCCTGCAACCTTCTGCGCCATCCCAATGGCGGTGTGAAGCCCGCCCAGATGGTCCACAAGACCCAGCGCAAAAGCTTGTTCGCCGGTCCAGACCCGCCCGCGCGCCACCTTTTCAACTTGTTCTGGCGTCATATGGCGGCTTTTTGAGACGCGGCTCACAAAGGCATCGTAAATCTGTTGAATCCACAGATCCACTTGGGCTTGTTGGAGAGGGGTATAAGGATCTGAGAAACTACCCAACGTCGCATTCTCATGGGTGGACACGCGCCCCCAGTGAATGCCTAATTTTTCAAAGAGACCTGCCAAAACAAACTTTCCGCCCATCGCCCCAATAGAGCCGGTGAGGGTCGCGGGCTGTGCCACAATCTGCGATCCAGGCAACGCAATCCAATAGCCTCCAGAGGCGGCTGCGCTGCCCATCGAAATAATGATGGGCTTCTTGACCTGCTCCAGGGCATGGCGAATGGTCTCAGACGCCAAGGGAGATCCGCCTGGCGAATCGATGCGAAACACAATGGCCTTCACATGGGGATCGTCCGCGGCGTCCTGAAAGGCGGTGCAGAGAGTTTCGGTATCAATGGTGGCCTCTCCCCCGAAGACTGGACTCTTCTCACGCTGAATCGTCCCTGTGCCAAAGATAAGGGCAATCCCCTCCCCGGGCAGATCGAGGGGGAGGGTTTTGAGATAGGCGTCCACGTCCATATAGTCCATGGACGTGTCAAAATTCTTCTTCAAGTCCGCCAAAAGATCATCATAAAAGCCGATTTTATCGATGAGACGAGAGGTTTTTGCGGCCTCTAAGACATACGGTCCTGTCTCAATGAGGGCGCGCACATGATCAGGGGGCAGTTTGCGCGCCTGTGCGATCCCGTCAACGATTTGACTGAGAAAGGAATCCACCGTCGCTTGGAGCGCCTCTCTTGCAGGGAGGGAGAAATCCTCACGCGTGAAGATCTCTTCATAGGATTTATATTCCTTTTTTTGAATCAAATTAGGGACGACCCCTAATTTGTCCAAGGCTCCCTTTGCAAAAGGGGATTCCATGCTGATGCCGATGAGATTCACCATGCCTAAAGGTTGGACCGTAATATGCGGACAGGCGGTGGCCAGGTAATAAAGCCCTGTTCCTGAGCCAAGTTCTCCAAAAGAATCCGTATAGCACCAGGCAGGCTTTCCTTCTTTTTGAAACACGAGAAGGGCATCTCTGATTTCTTGAATTTGAGCGGTACTGAGGCTCGGCGTTTCGATCCGCAAGATAAGACCGACGACCTTTTTATCCTTCGCCCCGTGCATAATCGCGCGTGTCACATCATAAAGAGACCCCTGTCCCCCTGTGGCAATCGCAGATAGTCCGGGAAGGCCCGTATGATGGTCGACATAAGATCCTTCTAAGGTAAGGGTCAGGACCGTATCATGGGCCAGGGATTTAGGCTGGTGCTCCCGATTCATCAGATAGAGACACAACGCCCCGCTGACGATCACAAACCCCACAAAGGTACACACCCATACGATAAGGCGGGCAACCGCTCTTAAAAGTTTGCGGATCATGGGGGACCTCCTCGATTTTAATTAATTAGTCCTTAATCACACTGATGTCAGGAGCGTCAACGGCCTTCATACCGACCACATGATAGCCTGAATCTACATGAAGGACCTCGCCGGTCACACCTGCGGATAAATCGCTCAAGAGGTAAAGGGCAGACCCGCCGACTTCTTCAATCGTGGTATTCCGTTTCAAAGGCGCGTTATATTGATTCCATTTCAAGATATAGCGGAAGTCTCCAATGCCTGAGGCGGCGAGGGTTTTGATGGGGCCTGCTGAAATCGCGTTCACGCGAATGTTCTGGTCACCAAGATCCACGGCTAAATACCGAACGCTGGCTTCCAAAGCGGCCTTCACAGGGCCCATGACGTTGTAGTGGGGCATGACCTTTTCTGAGCCGTAATAGGTCAGCGTCAGTAAGCTACCGCCCGCTGTCATCATCGGCGTGGCATAGCGCGCGACCTCTGTAAACGAATAGCAAGAAATATCCATCGAATTGAGAAAGTTTTTACGGCTCGTTTGGACGTACTTTCCTTTGAGTTCATCCTTATCAGAAAACCCAATGGCATGGACCACAAAATCGAGAGAATCCCAGCTTTTTTGCAAGACTTTAAACATTGTCTCAACGTCGCCCTCTGCACTGACATCGCAAGGAATCACAAGAGAGGATCCAAGAGAGTCGGCCAAAGGCTCAACACGCTTTTTAAGGGCTTCCCCTTGAAAGGTAAAGGCGAGCTCTGCTCCCTGCTCTGCCAGGGCCTTTGAAATCCCCCAGGCGATTGAATGGTTATTCGCAACTCCCATAATCAGGCCGCGCTTGCCGACCATCAGTGATCCTGTTGACATTAAAAACCTCCACATCGTTAAAAAAAGTTCTTTAGATTAAGGCCCACACCAGGGGGCCGTCAAGAAAATTTCAAGGGCGTCCCGTCTTTTTTCTTGTCCAGAGTGCCAATTTATATTAGGGTGCAATACGTGCGTCTTCTTTGTTCTCACGGTTACCTTAAGAGCTCACCGATGCAAAATACATCTATTATCTCTTTTTTTTGGAGGCACATTAAGCCTTATAAATGGCTGTATTTGGTTATGCTTGCTGCCCCCCTCACGACAAGCTTTTCTCCCTTTGCCACGAATTATGCGATTAAGATTTTTCTTGATAGTATGGCGCACGACCATACGATTACCTATCAAACTCTTCTTTTTCCGATCTCTCTTTTTATGGGAACCCAGGGCGCCATGTCTGTGGTGTGGACATTAAGTCAAATTGCGGAATTAAAAGCGGAACCCTATGTGAGACGCTCAATCTTGCTGGATTCTTATCGCTATGTCATTCACCACTCGTACCAATTTTTCCAGGATAATTTTACAGGTTCGATCGGCAGTAAAATTAAGGGTATTCTGGATGGATATGATAAGTTTTGGGAGGAGATGCATCATGGTCTCATGCTCAACGTTCTGAGGAGCGTCGTGAGCATCAGCGCCCTCTCCCTCGTGAATTTAGACTTGGGGATTTTTGTTCTTTTGTGGGCGGTTTTTTATGTGCTTGTGATGTACCGTATGTCTATGCAGTTGCATAATTTTTCTTTCATCGAGACAGAAAGTCGACATCGCCTTATTGGTCTTATTTCTGACACCGTCACGAATATTATTTCTCTATTATCTTTTTCCGCGCGTCAAAGAGAATATCGCACATTGGATAAAACAATTTCTGATGAGTTCGTCCCCAAACAAATTCGCACCTATCGGTATGACGTCAAACTTAATATTGTCGGGTGGTTCTTTTACTTCATTTTATATTTCTTTGTTCTTTTTTATGTCATCCATCTCCGCATCATTGGGGCAATTTCAATCGGTGATTTTGCGTTCGTTTTTGGCCTGATCCTGATCGTTACAGAGGATATATGGATCGCCACAATCTCTTTACAGGATTTCGCACGATCGATGGGGGACTTGAAAAGTTGCTTCTCAATTTTGCATACCCCTCAACAGGGCTTGGATCCTGCGGGGGCCCTTCCCCTCACCATGAAAACCCCGAAGATTGAGTTCAAAAAAGTAAACTTTAGTTACGGCAGTAAACTGCCCGTCCTCAAAGATTTTTCCCTCACAATCCAGCCTGGAGAAAAGGTCGGGTTTGTGGGGTATTCAGGCGCGGGCAAGTCCTCTCTTGTCAATCTTCTGTTAAAGTATTTCCGGATTCACAAAGGAAATATTCTCATTAGCGATCAAGATATTGACGCCGTGACCCAAGATTCCGTCCGGGAACAAATTGCTGTCATTCCGCAAGACACTCTTCTTTTTCATCGAACCCTCATGGATAACATCCGCTATGGGAAACCCACCGCCACAGATGCGGAAGTCATTGAGGCCAGCAAGAAAGCGCACCTCCATGATTTTATTATGTCTTTGCCTGAGAAATATCAATCTTATGCCGGCGAACGGGGGATCAAGCTCTCGGGCGGTCAGCGTCAACGCATTGCGATCGCTCGCGCCATTTTGAAAGATTCCCCTATTCTGATTCTCGACGAGGCAACGTCCGCCCTTGACAGCCAAACAGAGAAGCTCATTCAAGAGAGTCTGAATTTCCTGATTGCCAATAAACAAAAAACTGTCATTGCGATTGCACACCGTCTTTCTACCCTGAAACATATGGACAGGATTATTGTGCTCGATAAAGGACGCATTCTGGAGGAGGGAACCCATGGAACCCTCATCCGCAACAAAGGAAGCCTTTACAAAAAATTGTGGGACCTACAGGAACTGCAGTAGGTTTTGAGAAAGGATCCCTCTATGCCCCGCTTAAGTGTCATCATTATCACGAAGAATGAAGCCCACAATATCGAAGCCTGTCTCGAATCTGTGAAATGGGCAGATGAAATCATCGTGGTCGATTCAGGCAGTACAGACGGCACTGTTGACATATGTCATAAGTATACGGATAAAATTCTCGTCACAGATTGGCCGGGATATGGTCTGCAAAAACAACGGGCTCTGGACAGGGCCACAGGCGAGTGGGTCCTGTCTTTAGATGCGGATGAACGGATTCCTCCCGCCCTTCAAAAGGAGATTCAGGAGACGATTGGAAGCAGCCCTCCCGCTAACGGCTTTTACCTTCCCCGTGTCTCCGAATATTGTGGAAAAGCGATGCGTTTCGGCGATTGGCGGAATGATCGCGTGTTGCGGCTCTTTCGGCGGACGAAGGGGCGATTTATGACAGCCTCTGTGCATGAAAAGATTCTCGTTCAGGGCACTCTTGGGACACTGAAACACCATATCTACCATTTTTCTTATCCCGATATGGATGTGGTGATCAAAAAAATGAATGATTATTCCAGCCTCACGGCCGCACAAAAAAAGGAAAAAAATGCAACCGGGGGAATATTCAAAGCCTTACTCCATGGACTCTGGTCTTTTACGCGCGGTTATTTTTTGAGATTCGGATTTTTAGATGGGAGAGAGGGGTTTTTATTGGCAGTTTCTAACGCGGAATGTTCCTATTATCGCTATGTAAAAATGATGTATTTAAAGAAATAGAGCGCCAGACGCGCCCTTCTTTTATCTCGTTTTCTCTCTATAAAAAAACGTTGTCTCTTTTGCCTTTATAGTACAAGATCTGTGTCAAACTGAGAAGCGAGAGATCCTATGAGCTGGTTAACAACCTTTGTCCGTCCCAAAATTAGTGCTCTCATGAAAACGCGAGAGATTCCGGATAATCTTTGGCACCAATGCACCCATTGCGAACAAATGATTTTCCACCGTGATTTGCTGGCCCATCAATATGTGTGTCATCATTGTAGCTATCATATGCGGATCCCCCTCTCCCTGCGTTTTGAGACTCTCTTTGATAATAGCCAATACAAACGCGTCCCCGTTCCTGCCGTGCCCCTTGACCCCTTACGCTTCAAAGATTCCAAAAAATATACAGACCGCCTCAAGGCCGCGCGCGCAGATACGGGCGAAGACGATGCGGTCGTGGTCGTGGAAGGACAGGTCGGGGGGCACAATGTGGTTTTAGCTGCTTTTGACTTTTCTTTTATTGGCGGCTCCATGGGCATGGCCGTCGGCGAAGGACTCGTCAAGGCCGCAGAACGCGCCTGTGAGCTGAAGGCCGCTTATATCGTCCTGCCGGCCTCAGGTGGAGCCCGCATGCAAGAAGGAATCTTCTCCCTCATGCAAATGCCCCGTTCCGTCATTGCCGTCGAGCAAGTCAAAGAGGCCGGCCTTCCGTACATCACCCTCCTCACCAACCCCACCATGGGGGGGGTGGCGGCCTCATTTGCTATGTTAGGGGATATTGCGATTGCAGAGCCGGGGGCCATCATTGGATTTACGGGGGCCCGGGTTCTCCAAGAAACCATCCGTCAAGCCCTGCCCGCTGGATTTCAGGAGGCGGAATTTCAGCTTGCTCACGGGATGGTGGATATGGTGACCCCGCGCGAGGAAATACGTCAGACGCTTTCGACGATTTTAGGCATGCTGATGGCTGCATAGCCTGGTGACGCTTTTTTGATTGTTTTTAGCCCTAGACAGCCCCCCCCATTTATGAGACATACAGTTTTTAAGCAGGTTGGATTTACAGGACATATGCTCTTCTCTTCAAAAAACCTTCACGCGATTCCCCACCGTATTTGGGCTCTTGGATTTGCCTCCCTTCTTCTGAATACCTCCTCAGTGATTGTTTTTAGTCTGAGTCCTTTGTTTATTACCCAAACCCTGGGCACAAGCGCTGCTGTTTTGGGAATATTAGAGGGCGTTATTGAGTCTATTTCGCTCTTTACACGTATTTTTTCTGGAGTTCTGAGCGACCTTCTGAAAAAGAGAAAAATTATTATTATATTCGGGTATAGCCTGGCGCTCATTTCCCGCCCTCTCTTAGCGATTGCGGCAACCGTGACCAGTGTATTTTTTGCACGGGCTTTTGATCGATTAGGCAATGGGCTGATTGCCACCCCGCGGGATGCGCTGATCGGGGATCTTGCCCCCAAAGATATCAAGGGATCATGTTACGGATTGCGCGAATCTCTCTCCCGCACCGGCTCCTTCCTGGGGTCTCTTTTAGCCATTTACCTCTTGTGGATCACAGCCAACAACTACTCTTTTGTTTTTTGGATGGCGGCCATTCCAACAGCTTTGGGGCTTCTCCTTTTGGTCTTATTTGTGACAGATAAAAATGTTCCTGCTTCTGCTGAAAAAAAGGAAGTCGTGGCAAAAAGCAAGGTTTTGAAGGAAATGTGGCACCTTCCCTCGCCCTTCTGGCTGGTCATTCTCCTGAGTGGGATTTTTATGTTTTCCAATTTTTCAGGGGCCTTCTTGATCCTCAGAGGCGAGCAAATGGGCCTCCCCATTCATCTGATCCCTCTTGTCATGGTCATTCAAAATATTGCGACCGCCCTCAGCGCTTATCCTGTGGGATATCTCTCCGATCGTATTGGACGACGGTCTATTTTAGCTTTCGGTCTTCTTCTCGTGATTGTTTCTAACTTTCTATTGTCCTTGGATGGGTCATTAACTTTATTTTTCTTCGGCATCCTCCTCTGGGGGGCAGAGATTGGCGTGACCCAAAGCATGCTCTCCGTTTTGCTTGCGGATGCCTGTCCTTCTGCCTTACGAGGCACAGGATTTGGACTTTTTCATTTTGTGAATGGCATTTGCTTGCTGCTCACAAATATTCTTGCGGGCTGGGTCTGGGGAGAATGGGGATCCGCCTTCCTCTTTTATGAGAGCGCTCTGATGGCAGGGGTGGCAGGCCTGATCCTGCCATTTATCAAGCCCTCTCCCCGCTAGAAAATGGTGAGATCCCTCTTCCTCATGTGCCTCACCCTTCCCGGAACACCTGTGGCTGCAAAAGATGTGTCATCTCCTCTCCTCTATTCTCAACAGGATGCGGAACAACGCTGTCCAAACGTGTGCAAACCCTTGTACTGGAATAAAAATTGGAGCTGTAAGGGAAGCGGGAATCCCCACGGCGAAAAAGATGTGTCATGTGTATGTGGCTGCGACGAAGTCCCCTCTGAAACGCCGCCGCCTTGCGGGATGTAAGACCTTTTTTCTTGCCTTTTTTCATCCAGCCAGTCATGAGAAAAGGACACCCTTTTCGGAGATCTGAATTTGAACCACCCCTGGCAAATCTATTTCCAAACTCCAGCCAGCCCTGTCATGGAGGATGTCTCCTGGTTTCATACCCTCCTCCTGTGGATTGAGGGGGGAATTGTCCTGACCGTGGCAGGGCTTCTTATGTATACAATCCTGCGCTTTCGGGCCTCCAAAAACGCCATTCCTTCTACACGGACCAGTCACGTGGGGTTGGAGGTGATCTGGACACTCATCCCCGTGCTGATCCTGGCGGTCATTGCCGTGCCCTCCTTCAGATTACTGTATAAAATGGATGTGGTTCCCAAGGCCGACCTCACCATCAAAGCGATCGGGAATCAGTGGTACTGGACCTATGAGTACCCGGATCAGGAGATCCATTTTGATAGCCATATGATTGAAGAAGCCCAGCTTAAGCCCGGACAGCTGCGTCTTCTCGAGGTGGATAACCGCCTCATTGTGCCGGCAGAAACGAACATCCGCCTCATTGTCACGTCAGCAGACGTGCTGCATAGCTGGGCCGTGCCCGCTTTTGGCGTGAAAAAAGACGCGATCCCCGGGCGCCTCAATGAGACATGGTTTCACGTGAAACATTCGGGGGTCTATTATGGCCAGTGTTCCGAACTATGTGGTGTCAAACATGGCTTTATGCCCATCGTGGTCCAGGCCATTCCTAAGGAAGAGTTTGAAAAATGGGTGGCGGGGAAGAAGTGAGTGTAGCAGTGTAGCGGTGTAGCAGTGTAGCAGAAAAAATAGCGTTTTTTATTCATTGTTTTTTAATATGATTGTTATACAATAGAATTACGAAATGGTTTGTTTTTGGAGAAATGACATGCGAAATGATATAAAATACGGACTCGTGGCCCTCTTATGTGCCTCTTTTTCAGCGCCTGCACTAGCGGCACATGACTCTGACGAAGAGGACGTTATCGAAGTAATGACTCCCGCTGCTGCAAAAGCATCTCGTGCAGAAGAGCGCGCTCACGAACTCGCTCAGCTTAAAAAAGAAATCGCTGATATGCCAAAACAGTATGACGAAACACTTGCTGCTATAATGACACAGCATAAAGAAGAATACGCTACTTCAAGAGCACAGCATGAAGAAGAACTCGCTACTTCAAAAGCACAGCATGAAGAAGGACTCGCTACTCTACAAGCACAGCGTAACGAAGAGCTCGCTGCTCTACAAGCACAGCGTAACGAAGAGCTCGCTGCTCTACAAGCACAGCGTAACGAAGAGCTCGCTGCTTTAAAAAAAGCACCGTTTGCAGAACAAGAGGCTGTAAGGTCTAAATATAGTGAAAAAAGCCGTGCTGCTCTAGACGCATATGAGGAAAAAAGCCGTGCTGCTCTAGACGCATATGAGGAAAAAAGACGTGCTGTTGAAAAAGAATATAATGAAAAAAGCCGTGCTGTTGAAAAAGAATATAATGAAAAAAGCCGTGCTGCCATGGAGGCATCTAGGGGAAAAAGCCATGCGGCTCTAAACGCACTACGTGAAAAAGAGCTCGCTCTCACAGAAAAAGAAGCCGCCCTCAAAAAAGAATTGCTGCAGTAGAAGCAGTTATATCTCGCTACATCGATCCCACAAAATTGGCTGCAGCAGCGGGGGGCGGTGTGGGTGCTCGCAGTGGAAGGATGCGCTTGCAGTGATTCAATCTGGAGAGCGCAGATGTTTTCCTTGAACAAAAGCTCCTCTAAAATTCAACGCTGTCGTTCATTCAGCTCCAGATTTAGGGGGTCATTTACAGGGTCATTTTATATCTGATCTATCTGAAAGCAATTCATAAGTTCCGGTTCTAGAACCGCCAACAAAGTGAATCAGTCCATGTTCTTGAAGGAAAGCAAGATCTCTCTTGGCTGTTTTTTTCGTAATGTTCCAGCGTGTTACCAATGCTGGAGAGCGTAGATGTTTTCCTTGAGCAAGTTCTTCTAAGAACCAAAGTTGCCGTTCGTTCAGTTGTAAATTTATAGGGACATTTAGGGGGACATTTATAGTGTCATCCGCCTCCTGAAATTCGGGGTGAGGACGAAAGATCACACGCACAGTGGAACCCATCTCTTTCCATTCTGGCTTTGGAAAGCCAGGCAGTACCGTTTGAAAAGAAAGAAGCTCTTGTAAAACAACTAACAGAGGTACTCCTCGATACACCGAAAAAACTATGGGCGGATTAAATGCAATTTATCTGAGGATGAGAAGTTTATTTCTTCAATCCTCATCTCCGCCAGGGGGTATATCACCTTTTAGCTGACAAGTTAATTTCTCGCATTGGCCCCCTTCCATTCCTTGATCAATCCACTCTGTGGCGCAAATACCATCATAATCGTAACTGGTCCTGCACGCATCCCCACGCTTTGTGCAACCATTTGCATTGACGGAACAATCATCAGCGCAGAATAAGACCGTACACGGCTCTGGCTGATAGCCCCACCCAACCACGCTCAGTCTACAAGAGCCGGGAAATTTTTTCCATGTTGTGCATTTGCCCCCAAGGGTTGTGCAATTGTCTTGATCTCTATTGCAACTTTTCCATTTCCCCCATGAAGGTGCTCCTTGCTGTGCAGAAGACTCTGTAGCTTCCTCGTCAAGGGGGAGAGATTCATTGTTTTGGATTCCCATTCCGTCGGGAGATTGATCTCCAACTTCACCTTGAGTTTGATACTCATTCACATCTTGAATTTGACCTTCTTCCTTATCGTCTGCGTGTCCAGGGCTCGCAAAGAGGATGAGAGAGAGTGCAAGGCTTAAAGAAAGGGGAGTAAGTTTGTGCATTGTAATAGAGACCTTTTTTGTCGATTTTATGAAAATCATACGCTTATTTTCTTAAATGTTCGTAAAGGTCTTCGGATATTACACTCAGCTTTACGGCAAAACGGAAAATTTGTTAGATAATAAGGCACAGAAAAATGCTAGACGCATCATACAATTCTATTACACCAGGATGAACGCCTTGCGACGCTTCTTACGCCCCCAATTTCCCTAATGGATCAATTGGCTTCTTGCTTTTTCTGCACTGCTTAATCGGAGCCTTGCTTTTCAAGATCGTCTGACACCTTTCGGAGATTGAGGGTCTTTCCAACCAGAGAGGAACGCGCCCCCGCTGCTGCAACTGCTGCAAATCGCTGCTTCATCTCTTCGACCTGAGAAGAGAGTGCACAACGTGCCGCAGAGAAAGGATCTCTTTGAAATGCGGGCGGATTTGGGAAATTAAAAGCCTCGAAGGCTCTTTCATCATCAGAATTGAGTACCGAGGCGTGGCCTGAAGGAATCTGTGACCGAGGCTCGCTGCTTCTTGTCCGAGGAGCATTACGCTCCTTCATCAATGTTTCAAGCATATAAGCTAGTCTGTTCACTCTGAGGTTTGTTGAAAAGGCTTCTCTCTCTAGGTCCTCTATACGTCCTTTGTGATCATTAAGCTCTTTTTCTAGAGACGTAATCCTTTGGGCGGACTCAATTCTTTGACAATTCAACATTATTGTCAATTGCTCTACATCTGCCTCTAGGTTGCGAGGCTTATGAACAACAAGTTGATTTTCCTCTGATGCGTTAGGAACCGCACTGGAAACGTCTTCTGCATGTTGCGCAAGAAAAAGTGGAGCAGGTAAAACCTCCTCTATCTCTGCCTCATCCTCAGCAGCAGTAGCCTGTGAAGGAATATGTTCTGTCAACATAAACGGGGGAGCGCTTTTTCTGAAATCTATGTGAAAATCGGAATAACTAACACCAAAATCGTCAACTGAAGGCCGTAAAAAGTTAAAAGAGCCTTGCATTAAAACAAGTGGTTCCTTGGGAAAAAATGTTATCCTTTCGATAGGCGAAGAGCTCTCGGGAGGAGGAGCCATAATAATTTTTGTTTGGCCCGGTATGCCTGATACCAGCACATTTCTAAAAGTTAGATTAGGAGAGATAAATGTAATGGTCCCTTCTGACGAAAAGAGGAAATCAGCAAAGATCGCTTGAAAACTGACATCATAGAAAATTCCTTTTTTCCCTGTAAGACGGTGGCCGTTCATCACTAAAGTAGCCGCTTTTTGTACTGAATAGACATCATGTGTCTCTTCATCGCGCTCTAGTTGCTTCTGATAAAGAGCCCATACAGCACGTTCACTTTCCCACTTAGGAGCAGTGAGAAACTTTAAATCAGAATCTACGACATCCCATACAAAGCTCTCGTTGTTAAGAGAAGTTTGTGCCCTAACCTTTCTCTTCATAGGCTCTCCACAAATTGTGGTGAAAATAGAGGGATGTTCCCTCTCTTCAGCACAATAAGCAGCAGTAGATGATAAACTAGCGATGAAGAGAAAGAAGAGAATAATTTTTTTCATACACCACACCTCTTTGTGAGCACATCGATTAAAGATAATAAATCGTTGCTACTAATAGATATTTATCAAAGTGATGTCAAGAAAATTAGTGCAGATATACGTTAGTATTAAATGGCCGCCCTTCCGCTACTGCACTATCCCCCCAATTTTCCTAACGGATCAATCGGTTTTTTTCCTTTGCGAATCTCGAAATGGAGTTGCGGTTGCTTGACAGATCCCGTCTTGCCAGAGCGGGCAATCACTTGGCCTTTTTTGACCTTGTCCCCTTTGCTCACGTCGAGGTTAGAAAGGTGCGCATAGGCCGTGACCCAGCCTCCTTTGTGCTTGATCAACAGAAGCTGCCCAAAATCCTTGAGCTCATTGCCGGCATAGATGACCTCTCCAGGGGCTGAGGCTTTCACCTCCGTGCCGACAGGGACTTCGATGTTGATGCCGTCTTTGCCGGCGGCCCCAAATTCGCCACTGACAGGGCCATCTGCGGGCCAGCCAAAGCTGAGCGCTTTTGGCTCTTCTTTCTTCTCAACAGGAGGTTTTTCCTTCTTTTTCTCCTTTTTAGGCTCAACTTTCTCTTCGACATCCTCTTCTTTGGAGACATCTTTTTTCTTAGGCTCGTTTTTCACCAAAACGTGTTTCTTTTGAGGGGGTGTTTCGGCTTGAGGAGGGGCAGGGTGATCGAGCGCTCCCGCTTTG
>Ga0207078_1010_pt1 | contig 65741 bp, 68 predicted proteins | sample Alteio_BWMinHeat_60_FD_153579 | JGI IMG/M metagenome (GOLD analysis project Ga0207078, IMG submission 153579) | Enriched cells from forest soil in Barre Woods Harvard Forest LTER site, Petersham, Massachusetts, United States -... | ecosystem: Environmental > Terrestrial > Soil > Temperate forest >... | reverse complement strand
TTCCTGCGACTTCGAGGTCCATCTTCTCCTTTAAAGTATAGGTTGGTTCCGGTTTTTGCATTTTTCGGTATTCTTCCAGCTCGGCCGCTTCCTTTTCGAATTTTGCCTTGAGGAGTTTGTGCTTAGGATCGTCAGAGATAAGGGATGGGTCCAGTGCAGGAAGAGCTGCAGAAGCCTCAGACGGCATAGCCGGCTTCTCATCGAAATATTTATCCAAAATGTCTTTAAAATAGTTGTCGAATGCCTGGTCTGTCGCAATCAGGGATTCACCCTTTGCCCCTTCTCCTTTTTTCAGAGGCGCCAGCACCTCTTTTTTGAACTTTTTGAAGAATAAGGAGCGGACAGAGGGTATGGGAACAAGTTTTACGGCTACTGAGGCTCCGAAAAAAATCATTTTAAAGCGGTAGGAAGCCCTGGATAAAATATTTTCCCCGGCTGTGGAGGGAACGAGCTTGCTTAAAAGGGCTTTTGCATATCTGTCCCTTTTAAATTGAAATGAGTGTATACGCCATCTTAGGCTATCTGCCCGGCTTTCAAATCTCTTTAACCCAAGCCTATCGTTCTCGTCTTTAAGCTTTGCATCTTTTTGCTTAGCTTCATGCAGTGCCTGAATGGAAGGGTAGCTTAAAGGATTTTTTGCGACACCGATCAACGACTGGATATATTGGCCAGGCGGCCCCTTCACATACTTGTAAAATTCGAGATGTTTGCGAAATGTTTCCCGTTCAGATTCAGTACACGATTTGATTGCGGCATAATAATCGAAATATCGGGATTCAAAGACAGATCCCTTTCCAGTAAGGATTGTCTTTTCCGAAAGGTTTACCGGCTGCGGCTGCCACTCTTCCCATTTACCGAATATATCGCGCAAGGTAACAAACTGGAGGGGTCTACTTTGTTGAATATTTGCTACGCGATAGCGTCCAAGCCTTCCGACCCCTTTTTCAAGATATTCAAGGCGTGTTCCAGCCCTATCCCGAAACATCGCAAGCTGCAATTTTGATAATATAAGTGCACCTTTACCTGAAGCGTGCTCGACCTCTTCCACCAAACTCTTTTCGATACGAGTTAAAAGGAACTTCTCTTCTTTCTCGCTTAATCGATGCAAGGGTGCGTTTGTTTGATTTTCCCGATAGGAGAGCAATATTTTTCCAATTGCGTCAGGACTGATCCATTCCCATTCTTTTTGACCGATGGCTGGGGGATATTTTAAATTGTTTTCCAGGACTAAAATGGTGAGTTTTAGCTGCAATGCAGCGGCTGCCGGGTGGCCTGATTTTTTCAGAGCCTCATTCAACCAGTCGATCACTTCTATTTCCCGTTCAGTCAACCGGTTTAAGCGATAGCAATTTTGCAAAAGAAGACGGGCCTCGTCGAATTTCCCTTCCAGTATGTTTAAATAGACTTGAAAAAATTTTGCGTCCCCCTGGCGGGTATGGAGTTTTCCCTCTTTGATTTTATATTCAATCCAGGGAAGAGATTTTCTGGAGTTGAGTTTAGCCTGGATCTCTTGATTCAGGTGAAGGGTTAAAGGTTGAGCTTGCCATTCGGCGCTTATTTTAAGTCTTGGGACCAAAAGACGCCTTTCGCCTGAAAGGTTTGTGATCTGAAGAGTTTTTAAATCCTTTGGCATTCCATCGACGAATTGATTTTCTGCTAAATAAAAGCCAGGGTATTGTTTTAGATAGAATTTTTTTTCCCCCGGTTTCCCCTTCACTTCAAATTCCAGTCCAAGCCTTGGCAGGAGAAGTTCTTCCAGCTCTGTTTTTTCCTTGTTTGCAAAACATAAAACGGACTTGGGGTCCGGTTCAAAATCAGAAAAGAATGGATTGACTGCGCCCGAAGGGACCCATTGTTTCCCATCTTTTAAGCGGATGATGTCGGAGACTTCCTGCGTAGCTCCGTCCCCTGCATCTTCCAGGTTGATCTGGTACGTGAATTGGCCATTCTCGTGAATGTATAGGGTGTTCTCCTCGTTGATTTTTGACCAGCATATTACGTCTGGTTTATCAGCGATCAGCGGGATTGTATAACATAAACTTGCAGGCATTTCCCGGCACAGATACTTGCACCCGTCGATTGTCCGGTAAAAATAGATTTTCCGTGCCCGCAAATCATCCACAACCATCAACTCGGAAGGCAACCCTTGATTAATGATCAATGCCTTGCCATTGGAAAAGCAGGTTTGGACAGGGTCTTTCATAAGTTGTTTGAAAAAAGGATGATTGATAATCCGGCTGGGAACTTTTTGCTGTACGGCACCATTTACTGTATTGACGGTTCCAGTGCTCAGGTTAATAGAACGAGTACCGTCATGATACTCAGGAAATGTTCCTTGCCAGTTTCCCTTAAATCCCGGTTCAAACATCTGGAATAAAAAGTCCAGGACCCCGTTTCTGAATTCGGGATTTTCCTCCAGTTGTTTTTTTACCGGACCTCCAATTTTTAGCTGAATTAAAAAGAAAAGATTATCGGGGGGTTTTGACTGTATCGAGGATAAAATGATGGCTGCAAAATAATTTTTAGCGACAGTGGCCAAAAGTTTGGGGTTATCTGCGTATTGTTCCGGGGAGCGTGTGCTTTCCGGTCTTAATAATTGCACAACACTTTCCAGTTTCTTTGGATCTGACAAACTCTCTTCAGAAATATTCACATCTTTTTTTGGCAAAATCCACTCTTCCCACATGCGCGCATCGAGATCGGGGAAAGGAGGGTCTAAAATAATTTTTTCTTCGACAATAAACTGTTCGATCTGTTTGCCTACCTTTAACACGATGGAGTATGAGTCCGGATCCCTGATGTTATGATAATGAGTTAGCAGGTCTCCAATCGACTTGGCAAGCACTCCCGCTATTGCCTGGCTGTCCTGAAGCTGGGAAGAGATCCGTCCAAGTTTAAAGGGGCTATGCAGCAGCATGTTTTGTACAATGGTTTTTTTAAGGAGGTGCGGGTGTTGCGCACAAAATGAGATGATGCGGTTACATTCATCAAAAGGGTCGGTAGCCGTCATGCGCAGCTCTCTAAAAGCCTCTAAATCCATTTGACGGTCCTGTGTTTCCAAAAAACTACGTGTCGCGGACGTCGCAGGTGGAGGTTGCCGTTGCATAATCGGGTTTTGTTCCAATCTGGCATACTTAGGATGATGTTCGTCGAATTCATCTCTCCTGAGTTCATTCACTACCAGGTCTGGTTTTTTTACATCCGTATAGGTTCCAAAACCTGCATAGGTTCCAAAACCTGCTGAATAATTCAAAAACCATCGTGGAGGATCTGAATTTTTCATATAATGTGTATGACAAGTCATCTCTTCCCAACTAGCCCTGGAATAAGAAGTAGGAGAATTATGCATTTTCACAACGTTGGCCGCTGCATTTTGCAGTAAGTATACCGCTTTTGGAAGCAGACCGCTATAAGCTTGACTTCCCATTAGAGCGGCAATTTTGTCTATCTGGTCAATAGCCTTGGGATGCGACCTGTGTAATTTCTCCACGATTTGCGGTTGCTCTAAAAATTTCGAGAAAAAACGAAAAGTTTGCGATTGGCTGATATCCTCTTTCCTTAAAGACATACTAAATAAGCAATAGTTCTTAGACCCAGGATCTTGATCCTTATGTTCTTTAAAGGAAAACAATGTAGGGAGATGTGAATCAAATTCCCTTCTGTCTATCCCTTTAATGGTATCTTCAATCGTAAATCCGGGTGCGAAGTATTGAAGCAGTTTAAGGCAGTTTTCCTGCATTTTTACCGATGTCAGGGAAAAGCTGTCGCTTTTTACCATCATTAAAAGTTCATAATAATTTAGGTTAAATTCATTCAGTTGTGTGTCGGGAAGATTCCTTGCCAATTTATCCAAAATGGCAAGAAGAGTATATTGCATCACGCTTTCTTCGGGGGTTGGAGAGTTGTTCCTTTGAAGAGTAATGCATACTTTGAGAAGGGTTGAGATATTTTCCATGCAAGGAACGATCTTGTCCTGAGGAATACCCGCCCACATGTCCCGGCCGCTTGCAGGTACTGGAAGCGCTGCAATGACATCAGAGAGGCGGTTTGCGATTAATCTCTTTTCGCTTTCATCCATAGGGTAATAGTTTTGGCCTTGTGCGGCTGCAGAATCACTTGCCCTTGCAAAGTCATCGACAAATTGAATGAGCGTTTCATGGGAAAATTCTGGGGGAATCTCTTTTTGAAATAAATCGCTTATAGTATGGTGCGCTTCGGGAACCACAGGGCCTGCGGGGATACCTGCTGCCGATTGCACTACTGTTTGATCAAAGGGTTTTTCCAGTATCTGTTCGTGTCCTTTCGAAAGGTTTTCCCCTATCACTGTAAGTCTGGTAACTTTTGCAGGATCGAGACCGGGAGAAACACTTGCCGGTTTTTTTTGTGCGGCATCTTCTATTGGAAGAGAGGCATCTATTCGTTTTTGGATGTCGAGGATGGTCGCATGAAAAGATTGCAATTGCTCCTCCGTCAGCAGGTGCTTATGCGAGAGCTTCTTTGCCGACCTTGACAGATTTTCGCATACATCCTGAAGCATATGGCGTTCATGTGAACTCAAAACGGCAGGGGGATCAGCAGGCAGCAATTTCTTTGCGACAGCAACAAGGGTTTCGAATTGCCATTGAAATTTACATTGTTTAAAGCATTCGACCCCGCTTTTTGCCGGCCAGGGGACGTCTCCTATGCCTCCCGACAGAGTATAATAAAGAGAAGCTGTGATTCCCTTGATCGCACATGTTCCGCTTCGTTGCGGCTTTTTATACATCGTAGGCTCTGCGTTTGGATCTTGTTCCTGTCTGATTTTTCCCCCTAAGTAAGAAACAACGCCTTCGTAGAGTTCTTCCGGTCCAACTTCGATACCTGCTGATTCCCAAATTGTACACAAGTTTAATTCAAGGAGCGCCTGATAAAATTCCACGCTTTCGATGCGGTCTTGTCTGCAGCCTGTTACTTCAACCAACTCCTGAAACAAATCCTCTTCCTTTAACTGTCCTGTCAACGGGTCTATTGAGACATCTTTGGTCGATTTGTGATAGGTTTCAATACCGGCTCCCGTATTGACGATCTTCATCCCTTTTTTTGTATCGATATGAAGCATGACAGCATGGCTCCCTGCCTGCCTATCCTGCCAGCCTCCCGGAAACCAGCCTGGTTTTTCTGTGAACTGCTTCTGCAGAACCTTAGCGTAGTCTGCGATCATGCGATTGCGCTCTGATTTGGGGGCGCCTTGACCTGAGGCGGCAATTTTGGATATTTCATCCGCTATTTTTTTTGCTTCCTTATAACCACTTAAAAGAGCAGTAATCTTTTCTTTATACTTCTCGATAAATTTGAAAGAGGGGTCGCCTGCCTCCATTTTCTTTAATGCCCGATCCAAAAAATCGATCGTATGGTCGAGTGTGACGCTTTGTTGATTTCCTTCAAGAGGAGTTTTTCCAATAAAGGCATCGCCAAGCAATTGCATTAAAAATTTAGTATCAGCATCTTTTGGCGGATCGGTAACAGGCTTATATAACGCAGAATGTTCTTTAATGAAGGCCTCCTCCTGTAACCGCTCTGCTTCGTGCTCTGTTTTCAAAGTTTGTGTGATTGCCCCTCCCTGAGAGACAGGAACAACAGGCTGGCCCGGTGTTACATCTGGAATAGTCATAAAAAATTACCCCATTAATTATCTAAATTAAATAATTATTTATTTGATCCTATATAATTAATTATAAATCAGTGGTAATTTTTTATGTTGAAATTTAATTAAAATGATTATTAACAACTGCAAAAGTCGTAGATTACTCTGGTTTATTCAACACAAAGGCGCAAAGTCCCAAAGAAACAAAGAAATTTTGCCCTCAAACCCTTCCCCCCCCCCTTAGTGTCTTGGTATCTTCGTGCCTTTGTGTTGAATTAAAATCTATACTTATGGGAAAAACTATGGACACGAAAGTGCGAAGATAGAAATTTCAAGAATTTAGGTCACGGACAAAGTCAACGATTCTAACGATATAACGATAAAAACGATAGAAACTATATAAAACAAAATTCGATCTAATTACTTATACGGTAAGTCAATAAAATTAAGGTACTTGGGGCTTAATCCTGTTTTTTTTCGTCGCGTCTTCGCTGATACCTTGCATCATCGAGTTGCCGTTGGTATCTGGCCTCGTCGTCTTTTTTCTGGTAATACCTTGCATCATCGAGTTGTCTTTGATACCTTGCATCATCCTCTTTTTTCTGATAATAGCTATTATCATCGAGTTTTTGCTGATATCTGGCATCCTCCTCTTTTTGCTCTATTGTCTGCACGGCATCTTCAGATCCGCTCAGGCAGTTAAATAAGGAAAAAGAGGCGATCGCGAATGTTATATAATGTTTTTTTTGCATAAAAACCTTTGGTTAGAATTTAATCCAGCGTTTAAACGATCAATAGCATAAATATTAAAATAAAATCTATGCTTTATATTTAATAAATAAGGCAATCATACCGCATACAAGTAAACAAGCTCCTAAATAAGTCAAAAAATACTTGCCCGGGTTATAATTGACGGCCAACTGGACCCTTTTGACGGCCGATTCATCAGAAGGGGTCATTGTCGATAAATAAAAGCGATATCCATCCCATGTTTCATATACATGGTTCATACTGATCGATGTTTCGATCGTCTGTCCATCGCGCTCATCGGTGATTAAAAGTTCCCCTTCAAAGCTAAAGGCTTGAGAGGAATTGGGATAATTAATTTGACGCGCCTCTCTTAGTCGAACCCGGTAAGGGATTTTTCTGAATTTTGGCTGAAAACTTAATAAATATTCTCCGTCAAGAATGGGCCATTGCAGTTTTTCTGCCGTAGGATCATAGCGTAACGTGATCTCCTCCGAGCGGTTTGCCTTTCTTGCCTGAACAAGAATACCCGGAAAATTATCTTCTAATTTTTTCTTTGGAATTGCCGTTTGATGAATGGGCACAAGTTTCGTTTCTATGGTGAATGTCGCACTATCCTGGGGCTGCATACTCGATGGGGGGCTGATTGTTTTGAGATGGATATCATATTTTCTTAAAACAGCAGAGAGTAACCTGGCATTGTCTTGAGGTGTTTTTAGGGAATCTCCTTCGGTCTTTGCGAGGTCGCAATGCCGGGAAAGGAGAGGAGAATCCGCCGCCCCAAATATCTGCGCTGTCAAAATAGCTAATGGGGAGATCCCTTCAGCCATCGACTTTTCCACCTGGGGCAGGAGAGGCCAATTTGTCTTTCGCAGAACTTTTATGATGTCTGGTTCTTCTTTCATGAAAGGATCTAAGTAATCGAATAACTGGACTGTCCATTTGGCGCCGTTGTACTCATTTTCCGGCACAGACTTCCAATTGAGATTAGATAGCATTTTTTCTGTCTGTTCCGACAGCTTTACATTGTCCGGATAAAGCCAAGTTCCAGCAGCATCCCATTCGCTTAAAAAAAGAACAGTTGTGTCTGCAAAATCGACATGAGACTGTAAAGACGCTTCATGCAGCATTTCTAATGGAGGCGACAGTTCCACCTGGTCGTCTGCAGCGATTTTAAGCTGTCCCGAAATGATCTGATGATTTTCTTTGGTTTCCTCTTGCGTTTGTTTTATTTGTCTCAAGTCCTTTTTGATCGTATATCCCTGAAAGCCATTATCGTAGGCAATAATCGAATCGAAATGACCATTTTCAAATTTTTGCCTCGTTATGTGACCTTTTATATCAAATCCAATGAAATGGATGTCGCGGTATTCATCCTCAATGACAGCTAATGTCGTTATATTGACGGGAAGCTGATGAATCACCTCATCAATATTTGATTCAAGGGTACGGAGGGCATAGATTGTCCATACATTCGGCGAGCCTGCCTCAAACCGGACATGTCCGCTTGGGATAATTTCGGTTGTTTCTGAAGAGACTTCCGTGACCGGCATCGGTTCGAGGCCTAAAATGGTCAATTGGTCTTTTTTTATCCAGAATTCAAAATGTTCCGTAGTATGGGGGCTTATGTTTTTTACATGCAGCTTTAGGGTCTTTAATTTGAAGTTTTCTCCTTCCTCATCTTCATTAAGAGGGTATTGCACCAGTGACAGGGTGTTTCTCTCTTTAATGGATAAAGCATAGGTGCCATTTTCCAAAATGCGGCTGGAACCCCTTCCTTCGACAAGGGTCATTGTCCCCTGGAGGCCAAAATAATATTTTGCCAAAGCGCCCCCAAAGATCATGAGAAGTCCTAAATGGGTAATTAAAAAGGGGATGTGTTTTATTTGAAAGGGCCAGCGCCGTAAAGCGGCGAATAAGATATTGATAAAAAAACCCCACAACAACAGTCCAAATAGGGGATGGTGGTATGTGAACATCGCAGCGTAGCGGTGAGATCCGGTCAGAGATTCAAGGATCGTTCCGGCAGCGACAAAGAGGCTTGCACTCGCGATGAGGAGCAAAGCACATTTAAGTCCGCCTAAAAAGTGATAGAGTGCGCGCAAAGGTTTCATATAGGATCTGGGATTTCTTCGATCAATTCAAAGGACCTTGCCATGGAGATGATATCCGCTTTGTGTTTCTCCATAGGGCCAATTGGTCCGGCAGCTTTTATCGTGACATCCGCAGTCTCCTGTATGTATGGATTATCATCGTCTTGAAAGGCTTTTAAGGCCTGATAATGTTCAGGGCCAAGCTGCATGGCCCAGGCTAATATCATGGCAGGGGATTGTTTGACCTTTCCTGCGCCAATGAACAAAAGTCCCTGATATCCGCTAAAGGCTTGGGGAAGTATTTGCGATTCGGTGCATTCATTTTCATCAAATTGATGCTGCCACCGGTTGACATGATTGAGGGGTAATGGGCGATGCAAGATATTTTTTGAGGGAAAATTGTGGATGGTGATTCTGATCAGGCCTTCCGGATCATCGATAAAATACTCGCAGATTGCTTTTCTAGTGTCTTCAAGTGGTTCATCGGGAAGCGGGTCGCGTCTGACCCAATTCTTTGGGGCCCGAATTCGATAGAGGGGTGTATGGTTTCGATCGTTGATCTCTGCCATCTCTGTTTTTATTTGGTTTTGTTCGGACGGCTGTCTCTCACATCCCGTTACCACAATAGCAAAACAACAGAGAATGCAGAAGATGCAAAATAGACCGTTTTGCATAGTTTACCCCTTCAAATTGAAGAATGGACAATGGACGGCATGGACGGCGTGGACAAACATGGACGACATGGACAAATTAAGAAGTAAACGGACAAATGTCCATGGTTGTTTGTCCACTTCGTCCATGTCGTCCATTGTCCATAAAACAAAAGAGGCAGCCTCATCGCGCTATTAAGCCCTCTCTTTTTTTTCTAGGGCTTCGATACGGCGCTTTAACTCTTTTATTTCTTCGATGTATGTTTTAATATTGCGTAAATACACACTGTTGCGCTGATACTCGTCTATGGGAAATGCGGGGATACCGGCATATTTACTGCCCGGTTCTACAATCGATTTAGACACACCAGCTCTTCCGGCGATCATCACTTTGTCGGCAATGGAAATATGTCCTGCGACAGCCGCCTGGCCGCCGATTACGACATATTTGCCGGTTTTTGAAGACCCTGCAATCCCTGTCTGTGCGACAATAATGTTATGAGGGCCAATGACGGCCCCGTGGCCAATTTGCACAAGGTTGTCGACTTTGGTTCCGCGACCGATGATGGTTTCTTTATAACGTGCGCGATCGACTGTCGTGTTGGCGCCGATCTCCACATCATCTTCGATGACGACATTGCCCAGCTGTTTGATTTTAATATGGCAGCCGGATGCGTTAGGGGCATATCCAAAACCGCATGATCCAATGACAACCCCGGGTTGCAGAATCACCCGGTTGCCAATGCGGCAACGCTCCCTTATGGTCACTCCCGGTTGAATGCAGCAGTCCTCTCCAATGGTTGATTCAGACCCTATATAACAGCCGGCGCCTATAAATGAGCGATCGCTAATGACGGCATATTTATCGATAACTGAATGCGGGCCGATCGAGACCTCTTTGCCTACAGATGCAGTTGGATGGATGACAGCAGTCGGGTGGACTTTTTCAAAGTCCGAGGCGATTTCATTCGATCCGCTGGCAACGGACCCGAGAAAAGCCTCAACAACGATCTGAAAAGCTTTTGAGGGATTATCGACGACAAGAAAATTGCGCCCTTCATTGCGCACTATGTCGGGAGAAATAAAAATCACTCCCGCTTGCGATTTTTGCATGGCCTTTTCATAAAAACGGAGGGGTGCGGTCTCAAAGTCCGGATTCGACAGAAAGGAGGCATCGTTGCTATTGGCTGATTCAAGGTCTGCCACATTGGTGATGATTTTTTGTGGATCGCCAAAAAGAGTGGAGTTAGTGAGTTTGGCCAATTCGTCAAGAGTAAAGGATTTTTTATTCATGCAGTTGCCTCTTACTGGCATAAGTTCGAAGGGCCTAAGACCAAGTCGGACCTTGCGAACTTATGAAATAACGAACCTATCATTTAAGATCTTGCTGGAGCCGAGGCTGAAGCTGGGGCAGGAGCAGATGCCGGGGCCGGAGCCGGTGCTTGAGACTTTGTCTCTTCTTTTTCAAAGGCTTCGTCCATCAATGCGACTATTTTCAGAGAAATATCGATTTTGTCTGAATAGAAAAAAGCACTCTCTTCGCTTAGGATGAGATCGTATTTTTCTTTTTTTGCAATGTCAGTAGCAGCTTTTGACACAGCTTCTGTTAATTTTTGGATGACGGCAACATTTGTTTGGCTTAATGTTTGATAAAATTGGTTTTGCTGTTGGGTAAATTCCTGATTAAGGGTTCGATATTGTCGTTTGAGGTCGGCCTCAGCTTCCGGAGAGAGGCTATCGAGATAATCGATGTCGTTGAATTTCGATGCGACTTCTGAAAGGGCTTTTTCCTTGTCCAGCAAAATGACTTCGAATTGCTTTTTCATGGCTTCAAAAGAGGCTTGTTCCTTCATTCCCGCTTTTGATTTCTCAACACATGTTTTGAAATTTACTATGGCAATGCGTAAAGGGGCCGCCTGTGTTGTCTGTGCCGTAAGTTCTGCGGCATAAGAGGGAGCGTTAAGGAAAACAGCTCCTGCAAGCATTAAAGCGATAAAATATTTAATTTTCATGTGAATGTCCTTGTTAATTTTGTCTAAACACCAGGGTGTGTGTGCAGTATAATACGAAATGCTTAATTTTTCAATCACTTAACACACACCACCTAAACTCACACCCCAGCAACTATAAATGTAATTTCGATCTAAAAATTTTGAAACGCGCAGGGTGCAAAGGCGCAACGGGTTGATGTTAAACTCTTTGCGCCTTTGCGTTAATTTTTCCTTCTCACACCCTAGAAACTTCCCCCTAAATTGAAGAAGAATCTCTTAATATGGTGATGGTGGTCTGCGTTGATGGGGAAGCCGAAGCCCACTGTTACCGGCGGCGCATTTTCAAGCACCTGTAAATTGACTCCAAAGCCAAGCGCAGTCCACATTTTTCCAAAACCCCAAATATCAAAATCCAAATGTCCGGAATCACAGAAAACAAAGACATTGGCCCGCTTTCCCAGGACATAGGAGTATTGCGCGCTAAGGATCTGCATCGACATCCCGCCGCGTGGATCGCCTTGGGTGTACTGGGGCCCCAGTCTGTAGTAGTGATAGCCCCGGATTGCATTTTCTCCGCCAAGGAATAATCTCTCATCGATGGGAATATGGGAACTTTTTGTGTCAAAAAGGGGGACGATAAAGCGGACATCTCCTTTAAGTTTTATCACCCCTCTTTCTCCGACCGGATAGTAAAAGCTGTTGAGATAGGCTAATGACATAAACGTGTGGTCTCCGCCAAAACCTGCAAGTTCTTGTTCGATGCTCGATTTAATTCCCCGGTGAGGGTACACAGGGTTATCTGTCGAATCATAATTTAAATTGATCCCAATTGCGGAGATCAGTCCCATATTCCTCGCTTCATCCCGCAATTTTTCATTATTTCTATGCATTTCCGAGAGACTATGTTTTCTCTCTGCACGCAAGGTCTCTTTGGTTTTCTTTGTATCTTTCTTTAAGATTTTTTTTTCATTATGCCTGATTTCTCCACGGTTTAGCGTGATATAGGCATTGGTAATGCGATAATGCACCCCTAACCGTAAAAAGACATTGAGAGGATAAGAAGCCTGCGTGATGAAGGAGGTAGAGTTGATGTCGTATTCATCGGAGATGTACCGATTATTAGAGCGTTGGATTTCAAAGCCTACAACCCATGGAGTATCTCTGAAATACGGCTTTGTCCATGCCATCGAATACTTTCGGCTCTTGGCCCCGATCATCACGTTAAACCCCAGATATTCCCCCCCGCCGCGCAAAGCGTGAAATCCGTCGTTCCAAAATCTCGTCAGACCCTCATAATTGAAATTCCGCTCGGTGATACGAAATTCACCAAAAATATTTTCCGCTGTGCTCATCCCAAAGCCGGCGCCAAAGTTTCCGGTCGTTGTCTCTTCGACTTCGATATTAACATCGCGATAATGCTCTCCCAGCCTTCCTGAGCTTTCCGTCCGGACAGCATAGACATTCACATGTTTAAAATAGCCGATATTTGTTAATCGCTCTTCTGTCCATTTGAGTTTGCTTAAGTTAAAAATCTCGCCCGGTATCAATAAAGTTTCATGTAAAATGACCGAAGTCTTTGTCGTACAGTTGCCAAAAACCTTGATCAGGCCAACGGAAAACTGCTCCCCCTCCTCGATGGTAAAATTGACCGCATAGATCCGGTTTTCGCAATCGAGGATAGGCTCATAGTCCACTACAGCATCGATATACCCTCGTCTGCCATAAGCCTCTACAATCTGTTGGATCGTTTCGCGGATATCTTCCGGGGAATAAGGATCTCCTTCCGAAAAAAGATAGAGGTTTTCGATCTCTTCATCAGTGAATAAGGTATTTCCGCTGAAGGAGGCGGGGCCAAAATAATAACGCTCTCCCCGGTCGGCAGTAATGGTGATCACGAGACGGTTTTTCGATTTTGCTTCACATACTTCCACATCGACTTTGGCATCGGCATACCCTTCATTTTGCAGATGGCTCAAAATCATCATTTTGTCCTGATGCATCGCCTGGTCCTGATATGTGCCCTCTTCCGTGTACCAACTTGTCAGAATGCAATACTTTTTTGTGACCATTTCATCGCAGATATCATTTTCTTCGTTGCAGGTAAAGTTAACAAATTTAATTCTTTGAATTCGTCCGGCACGCCCTTCATCGATACAAATTTGAATATCGACGCTGTTGGTTTCGGCATCCAATTCGATCGTGTAATAAAGAGAAGCTTCAAAAAAACCTTCTTTGACATAAAAAGTTTTTAATTTATGAAAGGCTTTATTGAACGATTGGCGGTCAAAGACAGAGCATGTGCTGATGCCGAGTTCTTTTTTTAGTTTTTCCGTGGAAATTTTGCAATTGCCGGACCAGTTAATGGAGCGGATCATAGACTTAGGCCATATCTTTAACGTAATAAAAAGCTTGTTGTCTACGCTGTTCAATATGGGCTCGACACGGTCAAATTCCTGGACGAGATTTTTTAAGTCATTATCAAAATCGGTTTGAGAGAAAAAGTTTCCCTCCTTCGTTTTGATGCGCGGAAGGATTGTCGAAGAGTCGCAAAGACTGTCCTTGGCGAGATTGACCATTTCGATGCTGATTTTTTCTATAATCTGCTGGTCATATTGTATTTGGTCCCCTGCTAAATATCCCAAAGTTATGGTAAACAGTAGTGCTAGATAGTATTTGAGTTTATTAATCATATGTCCTCACAATGAAAGAGATTCATCATAGGTGATTTGACGTTATGTGAAAAGTAAAAAATGCAAGCAGGGGAGAAAGGGAGCAAATTATGATCTTAATCTCGATCATGATCTTAATCTCGATCCTGATCCTGATCATAATCTTGCTCTTCTTCAATTTTATTATAAAGGCTAACTAGAGAGCGAAATGTGTGAAGAGCTGGATTAAGATCATGATCATGATCAAGATCGAGATCGGGATCAGGATTAGCTTCCCGCCTCCTGTTTGTAAAAAAAAGTTTTATTGATTAGTATGCGATTAATGGTCGATCAAAGGAGGTAGATATGATGTTAACGCCTGCTGCTGATTACTCTTCCCAGGTCAATTCGCCAGCTTCCGCTCCCCCTTTTCCTTTACCCTCTGCTCCTGAATTGAGCCTTCTAAAAAATGATCCCCCGCCTCCGGATGATGAAGGGTATGAATTATTGGACCCAAGGCCGGAGCTTGAGCGCGACCTTGAGCAATATGTACATATAAATGCGGGGGATGTGGTTGCAGGCAGCGTACCAAATGTCCCCCCTCCGGCATATTCTTCTTTTTCTCAGTATATGCCTTATCAACATCAGAGATACAGGCCGAGTCTCGCAGAAGATCAGCCAGTCCAGGTCCATTCGCCTGCATTCGGCGAGACTTGTAAAGATAATCTGACGGAACTATTCAAAAAAATCATGCATTTAGCAATCGAAGGGGTGCAATCTTCCGACCTCCTTCCTTCTTTTTTGGCTATCTGGTGTCCGGACGCGGTAGAATCGACGATAAGCAGAAGAAACCGCTATCTTAGGGAGTTCAGTGGTAATCAATGCAAAGCAACAGAAGAATGCATTCGGCGCAACCATAGCGTCATGAAGCAGGTAAAGGTAAGTACCCTGGCGTTGATTCCTCATATTGGTACTGCGGCCGGTTATACGCTTACGCTTTGGCATCAATTGCGCGTAGTGACTTTAATTGCGGCAATCCATGGACATGATGTTCATCAAGTGAATGTACAGATAAAAATCTTTGATTGTCTGCTTGGAGGGAATGTCTTAAAAATAGCGGGGCGCGCTACAGATCATATCATCCAGGAAGTTGCCAAGGCTATGATATTGAAATTAGGTATTAATGAGGGACTGGCTGGGATCATGCCATTGAATGTAATCTTTAATCTGCTTACCGACGATGCCGCAAAGGTATCGGGCCATGCTAAAAAAGTATTCGCAGGGGAACACTCCCTTCCTGCGTCCGGGTATAATTAAAGCCTTATGAAATTTTCTCTAAATCGTGTAGACTGTATTCTTGTAATAAACAATCTCTACTCACCTGCGTAAGCATGGCTTATGACGTTTAAGGAATTTCCCTATGGAGCCACCCTTTTGCCATTCAAACCGGGTCCTGCAGTGGCAGGCTCAGGAAACCGGTGAATGCAAACCTTGTACAGAGGAACATAAATCTCATTCATTGGTTGCCCGGGAGAAAATGAAGGTGGGGCCAGCTTCAGACCGGAAGGTTGAGCCCGGAAAGGGGCTCGCATTTGGTAAGGTGGCCTTGCTAAAAAGGGACGAGATTTCAAGATGTTTTAGCTCTACTGTAGAAGAACCCTCGAAAAAAAAAGGGGCAGGCTGCAGGAGGCCTGACGACCAAACAGTGCATGTCCGCATTGAATTAGATAAGGAAATGACAGATAAAATTCTTTATGCATTATCCTTAAGCTCTCAATCTGCTCAAAACCTCATGAGGTTTTGTCTGGAAACTCCGATCAGAATCGATGCGCCATTTCACTTAAGAACAATGTTCCACAAGTTTGCATCTTCGTTAAATGCGGGAAAAATCCATTTCAAAGACTATAAAATAACCGGAGGGGTGCTTCGGCGTTTACTTCTCGGGCATGAGAGAAAGCCCGGCAGCGATATTGATCTTTTAGCCTGTGTTGTCAGGAATGATAAGGCCAAGGTCGACACCAAACAGCTGATGGATACATTTTTAGATGTTTTAGCAGAAATATTTCCCATCGATGACGGCCAGCGGCGAACATTAAATATTCAGGGAAACATTTTCACACATAGATTTGGGTTTAAGGAACCGTATCTGTTAAAAAGCGTTTTTTACAATAAATCATTTATGTTTGCAACCATTCCACTGGTGCAGCCGTCACCAGATGACCCTCAGGTCAGGAAAAAGATCGATCTCGATATGCGTGTCACTACCGGGGATTCAGGGTCTTCCTGTGTCTGTTCAGCAGATAGCTTTCAGGTTGATTTATTGCCGTTTTTTTTTAGCAAAGAGGTCTATAAATTACAAGTTACAGGCGCAAGCGGGTATGAAAAAGTAAAAGATCACTTGAAACTCGCCCGGAAAGGATTGTTTACTGTCAATCAGCAACAGGCTGCTTTGACAGAAAATGGACTTCGGAGCCTGGTTAAAATAATGCACGAAGGTTTTATTCCTCAAAATTATAAAGAAACCTTGATTTATTTTGAAAAATGGGAGCAGGAATATATAGTTGCTAAGGCAGGGCAAAACGCCAATTGTTTAGGGGATGATTTTTTTAATACTATTGGAAAATATATCGATCGCCACTATTTTGATCTCTTTTCTAAGGTTCATTATCTGCTGAATTTTCGGGCATTTATCGAAGTTCAGGATTGGAAAAGAAAAAATGAGTTTTTACCCCTTTTCGATTTGAAGATCGACCGTTTTATCCGGGAATGGGATGCAAGAGATGTTGTCAATGGCACTGTCCATGATCGGATTCCCTGCAATCCGGCGTTTATTAAAGCTGTTGTGAAAAGCGTCTTTTTTTGGGGAAGGGTGCAAAAATTACATGGCGTTCATTGCGTTCCGTTGTCAGATGGTGAAATCCTGTTTTTTTTAAAAAGCGGACAGCAATCAAATATGCTTATGTCAGGCATTCCATGGCTTGAGACGCATCAATGCCTGACAAATCTTGCCCAGCTTGAATCGCAAATGTCGGGCATGCGTCATTATCTGGAAAACGCAAAGCTTCCCGCTTCCCCGAAACAACTGCTCAGTGCTATTTCAGAAGTATTTAATGAATCGCGAAAGTACCCGACATTAGCTTCTGTTACTGAAGCGAACAATGTCAAAAGTTTTGAGGAAATGCAAATCCAGACAATGTTCGTTGTCGCATTTACACGTCCCTTTAACTATGTAAAATTTTTCCATGCGGTTATAAGTCTTTGTGATTATCATGTTCAGGATACTGCATCCAGGGAAACGGCTATACGCACAATGATTGAATGGATAAGGATGTGCCATCCAGGACCTGCATTTGAAAATTTATGGAATAATGCCTCTGATGATATCCCAGAGATTTTTCTAGCCATTGCAAACGACTTATCCTTCTTAAGGCATAGAAAAGCCCTGATCGATTTTCTTTTAAAACCTTCATGGATAGACATATGCCAAAAAATTTTTCCCGAAATTATGTTTGGCTTGCCTTTACCTCAGCTTGAAGAGTATTTCGACATGTTTTTTGATGAAGAGGTAAAGCAGAACAAACGATTTTCCTCCCGTTTCTATCCATTGCTCGAGATTGCCTTATCGACTCCTGCAAAATGGGAGATGTTATATAAAAAGAAGATTTTTTCCTTTTTAGCACAGGCAGAATTTAATGAATTCCCCTATTCTTTGATGAACAAAATTTCAACTTTTTTACAGGATAAAGAACCTAAGAAAACGATCGTTAAGCATTATCTAAAGTTAATTGAATTGGCAAAGAGCGAAAAGTTGATCAATGACTTTGCATCTTGTCTAAAAAATCATAGAAAGAATCCAGAGCGAATGAAGAACATTCGGGAGCTATTACCTGAAATTACCAGACTTAAAATATTATCTCCGCGGGAAACCTGGCAGCTGTTTTCAGGTATATCCGACAATCTTCCCGACCGTGACTTTTTATTGCAGCTCTCATTATCCTGTCTACGAGTAGATCAGGATGGCATGGCTGAAGCGGAGGCCCATGAAGTAATTGAATTGCTTGCACAGGATTTTGAAAGCATTACAAAAAGCAGTCCTTTGCCCATTTTTCTTTCCTATTTACGGGCAATCGTTGTCCGTTCAAAAACAGATGTTTCCCCGGCTCTGGGAAAAGAATTTGGCGATATCTTGACGAAGTTGAAAACTTTTTCGTGTCCGCTTTCCTATTATTGTGAATTGTTTAGAGTCTTTGCAGCTGCGACTAATTCTCCGATACTCCCAGGCAAAAAAGTAAAAATCAATACCTTTATTGATTTGCAGGAGCTTGTGTTTAAAGCAATAGCTAAAGAAGAAGGCAATGAAACCTCAAGAAACCTCGATATTGGTTCGGTTATGCTCTTGCATAGGAGTTTCATGCGTTGCTATACCTGGATTTACGCCAAGGGAAAGGAGCCCAAAATACCTCCCGTTCCATCTGCACATGATGCCTTGTTGAAGAATATGGCCTTGCATATGAATATGCTCAAGCTGGTAAGGGAATCCCTTGGCGATGGGCATGGGGGAGATGATAAAGACCCAAGTTTAGAGCTTTTGCGGTTTGTCGTATTGAACGAGGTTTCCTTTCCAGTATTGCAAGCAGTTGATTTTATCCAGTCCATTGGTCATATTTCATGGAGACAGGATGGTCCAAATACGAATTTTTTTGAAATGGTCAGCGCTTTTGCGTACAGAGAGGAATTTACCCCGTGCAAAAAGGAACACATCATGATTAGTTACATTACTGAAGTTACGCATGAGCTGAAAGACAAGGGGCGGTTCGATATGGCCCATGCCTTTTTTATTGAAATGCTGAAGAAACACAAAATTTTAACAGGTACCATTGTCGTTTCTGCAGTGAGCTCAGTTCTGATTGAGTTCATCGATCTGTATTGGGCGGAAAAGAAGACTGCACATTTGGATAAAATTATCCAACAGGCCGAAATCTATTTTGACCTTTATCAAAAGAATATGCAGGTGCAGGGAAACCGGGCTATATTACTTCAATTCGCCGAACAACATCCTCCCACATTTCAGGTAGTCGACGAGTTTCGAAAATTGGTCAAACACTGTGAAGGCTCAAAAGAATATTCTGAATTTGTTCGAAAGGGAAAAGAGTTGCTTAAATAGTGGCTTGGGCTTTTGGATCAGGTGACCGGACATTAAAACAAATATTTTTACCGCAGAGGGCACAGAGAACGCAGAGTGTTCAGCAATTCCTGCTGTTGCATAAATTTAACAGGATGAGCAGGGTATGCAGGATAATAAATCTAAAATTTATATTTTTTAGAAACAAACAATTAAATCCACTTTACCCTGCCTATCATGCTCATCTTGTTATTTCCCTTTCTAAGAGCTGTGAATTATGTTATTTTCCAGTTTGAACCCGCTGCAGAGTTTTCATTTTTATACATTGGCAAATAAAAAAGACTTTTTGCTGCACTCTGCGTTCTTTGTGTTCTCTGCGGTTAAAAAACTGTTTTAATGTCCAGTCACTTGGCTTTTGAATGCCTCTTATTGCCTTTATTTTCTCTCTTGAGCTATCATATCGGTTGCAACTCGATTTAAAAGGATTTTCTTATGAACCCAGCCTCTTATTTTTCTCCTCCATGGCACTTTGTGGCTTTCGCAGAAATGAGGCCTGATCTTACCAACGAAACAGATGAAAAAGAAGGACGCTCAGGTGTAACCGCTGCCTTCAGATATAAAAGATACCAATAATAAGGACACCGGTAATCCCGCATGATTTATTTTAGACAAAGGAAAAAGACTTCTAAAGCAATACCCGATTCAGATAGGCAGGTAAAATGAATAACTTCTGTGTTGCGTTGAAAGGGATTTCTTTTCTTTTAAAACACATGGGGCAATTGGGTTTTGCTTTTCAATTATGTTTTTTATTAGTCCTTTTGAGCGGTTTTTTATCCACCCCTGGAGAATATAAAAGACTGTATAACAGTCTGGATCCCACCTCCATTTCACAGCATATGGCCTTTTATGAGCTATATCCCGATACAGAGGAAGGCAAGCGTGCCTTTAAAGATATTTGCCGTCTGCTCACAGCCGGTAATGAGGAGATCTCTTCTTCAGCTATCTCTTCTATTTCTTTGTCCGATTCTTTACAGCAAATCGTAACAGTGATCAATAAGTCGCCGGAAGGCGGATATGCCGAGTTGTCCGATGCCTCGTTGGAAGCCATTGACAAGCTGGCAGAGAAGTTGGCAAACCGTCGTCTGAAGGGTTACCGGGCAGAAAGTGAGGAATTTGTCATCGGTTTACCCCCTGGACAGATCGATTTGGCAAGAGGAGTATTATTGTCCCAGCTTGGTGACAGTCCGGAAGCGATGAAAAAGATACGCAGCTATGAGGCATTGCTGGACCTGATGACATTGCAGATCTTGACGCGTATCTCTCTACAGGATTCTCCGGAGGCTAAAATACGGGCAATGAACCACTTTGTATTTGAAGAAATGGGGTTTCGCTTTCCTCCACATACCAGCTACGCAAAAGAAGTGGATCTCTATACATTTTTACCATCCGTCCTCGATTCGCGCCGCGGGGTTTGCCTTGGATGTTCCATACTCTATATTTCGCTTGCACAGCGCTTAAACCTAAATTTAGAGATTGTTACTCCACCCGGACATATTTTTGTTCGTTGGCATAAAGGGGATCAGACCATCAATATCGAAACAACAGCAAGAGGCGTCCATTTGCCGGATGAAACGTATCTTGGGTTGGATACACGCAAGCTTCAAAAACGCAATATAAAAGAAACGATCGGCATGGCCCATTTTAACCAGGCATCTGTATTTTTAGAGCATCAGGATTACGATCAGGCGATGAAGGCATATAGAAAAGCGGAAAAATATATAAAGGATGACAACCTTTTACTTTGCTTCATTGCCAGTATGGCGATTTTGCAAAAAGACGAGGAATATGGCAAAGGGCTGTTTGAACAAATTGCCGATGATCTGCCTGACCATGCTGTTTCTAAAGATACTATGGCTGAAGATTATCTTAGCGGAAAAATAGGACCCGGGGGGATAGCGGCTATGTTTTTACGGGTGGATGAGACACGCGGCTCTCTTCTTTCAAAAAAAGATGCATTGGAAAAAGTACTGGAGCAATCACCGCAGTTTCGCGAAGGGATTTTCACTTTAGCTGGAATTTGGCTTCAGTTGCATCGCATGGGGGAGGCGTTGAATATGCTGGAAAAATACCATCGTCTCGATCCCGCCAATGCGGCAGTTGAATATTATTTGGCGGCCATTTATATGGAAAGACTCGATTATAATGCTGCATGGCATCATCTTGAGATTGCCGAGCATTTGCTGCAGATGCGCTCCCATAGCCCAAAAGCTGTCAGGGAATTGCGGCAAGAGCTTGTCAAGTGCTGTCCCGAATGAAAAACCTTAGATTTTGAACACGTTCTGATTGGAGAAAACAAATGAAAATTTATACAAAAACTGGCGATAAGGGACAAACATCGCTATTTACCGGCAAGCGCGTGGCAAAGGACGATCCATTTATCGAGGCGCTCGGTTCGATCGATGAATGTAATTCCACAATTGGAGCCGCTATGTCATTTCTGCCCGCAATTCCTGCGATGAATGCGATCCGCGAACAATTGGAAATGATTCAGCATGCGTTGTTTGATGTGGGGGCGGCCATCGCCACCCCGCGTCAAAGCGAAGCCGTTGCGAAATTGGAAAAGACCCGTTTTGACATCGATGCGGTAGAGACTTTAGAACATTGGATTGATCGGATGACAGAGGAGCTGCCCCCATTGCATGCGTTTATTTTACCGGGGGGGCATTCTTGCGGGGCATTATTACATTTGGCACGCAGTATCTGCCGCCGGGCAGAAAGACGAATACTCCCTCTCCATCAGAGGCAGGAGGTCAGCGACAATGTCGTCATGTATGTGAACCGTCTCTCTGATTATCTTTTTTGCGTTTCCCGCTATGTGAATTTTTTAACGCTTCGGCCGGAAATTCAGTGGAAGAAAATGCATGACGCCAATTAACGACATTAGGGATTCGTGCCCCTGCCCTCTTAGTTTTATGGACAATGGACGGCATGAGACAATTGCAAAAGTCCAGTTCAAACGCTCTCCGGCAAGCAAGATTAAGATCATGATCAAGACCGAGATTAAGAACATTCCTAATCTCGATCTTGATCATGATCTTAATCTTGCTTGCCGGAGACGATCTTGTTAAATTATTTTATTGTCAATTCTGCAATTATCTCATGTCGTCCATGAAACTAAGAGGATAAGCACGCGGGCAGGAACAATCAGAACTTTCGTCATCCAATAATTGTATCTATTTTTCTTTCTTCTTTTACGATAACCTTTTATGATATAAGTCTAATGTAATAAAGGATTAATAGGGACCAACGCCATGTCTTTTCCTAAATTATTGGGCATTTTTGCAACCGTTCTTTTTAGTATTATTCTGCTGGCAGGGTTGTTTAAGCACTTGCAGTCTAAGCCTAAAAATGTTTCAATACCGCCAAAAGAAATAGCGGTTGAAATGGCCAAGGAGCAGGAGGTGCGCACAATTGTCCTGCCGCCGGAAAAACAAGCTCCCGTTAAAAATGTTCCAGTCTCTACGGCGCCAAAAATTAAAGAGGTCGAATTGCCGCATGCAGACCGGATTGAAGAACTATTTACTACGAAAGGAGGGCATTCCCCCCTTGTTCAGACAATCAGCTATAAAAGTCAAACTTCATGGCAAAAGGGAAGACCAGCCTGGCTTTCCGACTATGCCTCCCACTACTCCACATCCCGCCATTTTATCGCCCGCAGCTTAAATGGAAACCGCGATTATTTTAAACAAGATATAGCTGAAGGGGACCGCTTTAATGTATGGAATCCGGAAAAAAAAATCAGTTTCTACCTCCTGATCGACGCATCGCGTTGTAAAATGTGGTTTTATGCTCAGGATTTGACCAGTCACGAACGGATTTTGCTAAAAACCTATCCTGTTGGACTTGGAAGAATTAATGGAGCGAAAGCTTCGGGGATGTTAACTCCTTTTGGCAAATATAGTTTAGGTAATAAAATTGCTATCTATAAGCCCAAAGTGTCTGGAATGCACAATGGGAAGAAAATTGAAATGATCAAAGTCTTTGGGACGCGCTGGATCCCTTTTGAAAAAGAAATTGCGGGCTGCACGGCTCCCGCTGCCGGCTTTGGCATTCATGGCGTGCCATGGATTCCCAATGAAAAAGGAGAATTGGTCCCCAATGATGAAAGTTTAGGAAAATATGACAGCGATGGATGCATCCGCCTTAAGACTGATGATATGGAAGAATTATATTCTATTGTGATCTCTTTTCCTACAATTGTAGAAATTGTGAAAGACTTTACTATGGTGAAATCTAACTAGGGAGTTGGCCTCATGGAAACATTGCCCCATGAAAAACAAATACAAGAATACATAAAGACAATTGAACATCTGAAAAATCAAAGTCAGGATACATCATTGTTTCATGCAGAAATTGCTAAATTGGAACTGGCTTTAGATGAACTAAAAAAAAATGTGTACTCTTCGCTCACCCCGCCTCAAAGGGTTATGATCAGCCGCCATCCTTCCCGCCCCCATACCGTAGATTATATCCAAAATATCTGCTCGAGCTTTCATCCATTGTGCGGCGACCGTAAATTTGGCGATGACAATGCTTTAATTGGGGGCCTTGCAGAGATTGGCGAAATGAAATGTGTGCTTGTCGGGCAGGAAAAAGGGAAAGATACGGAAAGCCGGATTAAACGAAATTTCGGGATGATGAATCCCGAGGGTTTTCGCAAGGCGATGCGTCTGATGAAACTGGCCGAGAAATTTAATCTGCCGGTCGTTTCATTATTGGATACGCCAGGTGCAAATCCGAGGCTGGATGCGGAAGAGAGGGGACAAGGGTGGGCAATCGCAGAAAACTTGCGCGATATGTCGCGTCTGCAAACGCCCATTATTGTCGTTGTCATTGGCGAAGGGTGTTCAGGAGGCGCCTTAGGCATTGGGGTTGGCGATGCGATAGGGATGTTGGAACATGCCTATTATTCGGTGATCTCTCCGGAAGGCTGTGCATCGATCCTGTGGAAGGATGCAGCTAAAGCCTCGACTGCAGCAACTGCTTTGAAATTAAATGCCGAGAATATGCTGGAATTCAATATCATAGATAAAATTATTCCAGAACCGCTGGGTGGGGCCCATCATCATCCGGCTATCGTTTACGAAAATGTGAAAAATTTTATTCTCGATCAATGGAATATGTTAAAAATCATCCGGAAAGATATTCTAGTGGAGCAGCGTTATCTTAAATTCCGTAAAATAGGGCAGTACCTTATTTCATGAAACGTCAGCAATTCCCGCTACATCTTTTCACCCAGGGGTGCGTTGCCCCATCCGGGGCTGCCTTCCCCTGGGCTATCCTCTTTTACCCCATACTGGGGTATTTAGAACCTCTCTTCGCACTTGAAAAGAAGAGGTTCTTACTTCATTTTATTGGAATTGCTGCATGAAACGCCTCCTTCAAATAGCCATTTTAAAACATGGGCATCGCTACCTTCTTGGCGTGACACTTATTGCCATGTGTTTATTGACGGTTGCCTCTCAGCTCGAAATTTTGACGATCGGATTGATGACTAAAAAAGGACCGGAATTTTTTGAACTGTTTGCGCCGATCGAAGGGAAGACTTTGAAAGCGGCCAATTCGGTCACGCAAGACCAGCTCGAAACGAGATTTCAGCAAATGGATGTTTCGGGCCAGGGGGTTGTCACGAGAAAAGATGCGATGGAGTTTTTTCAAAAATGGCAGCAAAAGAACCTGATCGAAAAAGTGATGTATTTTTTCGAAAAGAACTTTGCGCTTACAGCCAATATCCCCCATTTGGCTATTTTAGTTGTCATCGTCGCCCTATTTAAAGCGGTGATGATGTTTGCCCATCGTTTTTCAACGCGTTTGATCTCCATACGATTAAGTTGTGATTTGCGCCGGGAATATTTCGAACATTTACAGTCGTTATCGATGAATTTTTATCAAAAGCACAATATGGGAGGGCTTTCAGCGCGCGTTGTCGGAGATGCTTCGGTCATCTCGGAAGCGGTCAATGCCTGTTTAGTCAATTATATCCAAACGCCGTTTACCGTAATCACTACATTAATTTTATGTTTCTTAACCTCATGGCAGCTTTCTTTAATGATCTTTTTAGGGTTTCCCCTGATCGTCGGGCCGATTATGTTTCTTGCGAGGCGTGTAAAAAGAGTGTCGGTGCAATTGCAAAAAAACCAGGAGGCGTTTTCTTCTGTTCTGTTAGATTTCCTTGGCGGCATTCAAACGGTTAAAATTTTTTCTATGGAAGGTTTTTCGCTAAATAAATACTGCGAACAAAACGACCGGATGGCGGCATTGGAACAAAAGTCAGCCCGTTATGACCTCTCTACAAGGCCTATTGTCCACACGATCGGTATGATGTTTTTATCGACGGCACTTTTATACGGGCTTTATATCTTGCATATGGATGTTTCTGAGGTGTTTTTTTATTGCGGCATGCTCTATTTATTTTACGAACCGGTCAAGAAGTTTGCAGAGGAAAACGGCAGGATTCAAAGGGGGATTGCAGCGGCAGACAGGATGTTCGATGTCCTGGACTTAAAACCGCAGATTGTAGATCGCCCTTCAGCGCAAGAGCTTGGGGAGTTACAGTCTACCATAGAGTTTAGGAATGTGAGTTTTCGTTATGAAGACAATTGGGTACTTAAAAATTTTTCATTGACGATTAAAAAAGGGGAGTCGGTTGCCTTAGTCGGTCCGACAGGTTCTGGCAAATCCACCGTGATTCAACTATTGCCGAGATTGTATGAAATTCAGGAAGGGGAAATATACATTGACGGCCAGCCTATACAGGCGTACACGCAAGCTTCTCTTCGCGAGTCGATGGCCTTTGTTCCCCAAAAGCCGTTCCTTTTTTTAGATACGATAGCAGCCAATATTGCTTTTGGGCGTCCATTCACCCGGGAAGAAATCGTTACAGCTGCAAAACGGGCCCATGCGGATGAATTTATTGTAAACTTGCCCCTTGGCTACGATTCTGTCCTTTCTGAAGGGGGAAAAAACCTTTCCGGCGGGCAGCAGCAAAGATTGGCCATTGCAAGGGCTTTGATCAAAAAGTCCTCCATCTTAATTATGGATGAAGCCACATCATCTCTCGATAGCGTGAGTGAAAATTTGATTAAAAAGGCAATCGATGAACTTCATGGGTCTATCACGCAAATTATTATAGCCCACCGTTTTTCTACGATAGAAAATGTCGACCGGATCGTTTATCTCGACAGGGGGAAAAAGGTTGCCGAGGGCACGAAAGAGGAAATGTTAAAAAATTGTCCGGAATTTAAAGTGATGTGGGAAGCTTTTAAGGGCAAAGGAGAGGGTTAAGTGGAATTTATCAAGAATCAGAATTGGGTGAGAGTCGAAAATGGGATTGCAACTGTTGGTTTAAACAATGTAGCGCAAAAAGAGCTTGGAGAAATCGTCTATGTGGAGTTGCCAAAGATTGGAGCCAAGGTAAAGGCTGATGAAATGGTGGTTGTTCTGGAATCGACAAAGGCTGCCATTGACGTGTACAGCCCAATTTCTGGCGAGATATCGGCCGTAAATCTTGCCTTAACAAAGAACCCCGAATTAGTAAACCAGGCGCCCGAAAAGGAAGGGTGGCTGTATCAGATAAAAATTGATTAAGCTTGAAGTTGTTTGTGTACCCTTTATATTAAAACAGCTCAGAGTGAGAGCCAATACGAACTAAATGGACATATTCATCATCTGTCCAATAGATAAGCAAAGCATCTGATTTAATATGGCATTCCCTGAAACCAACATAGTTCCCAGTTAATGCGTGATCTAAATATTTCTCAGGCAATTTTTCTTCTTTCAAAAGAACACCCAATACCGTTTCCAGTTCTTTTTTTACTGGTTTATTATGTTCGTATTTCTTGAAGTCTTTTTTGAAACGGCGTGTTGGATCTGGTTTAAGCATTCGGATTCATTCCCATCTTTTCCCAGAAATCTTCCATCGATTCGCACTTCATGCCTTTTCCTTCTTTGCTTTCTCTCATAGCATCAAGAGTGGCCTGGTTAGGTTTTCTGCTTTTAGGGAAATCCTTTCTCAGGTAAGAAAGAATAAACTCACTTAAATTCATGTGAGCTTTAGCAGCTAACATCTTAATGTAAGTCCTTTCATCGATAGTACAATCGATGGTGACTTTTGCCCTATCATGATGGTGTTGAGCGTGAGATTGAGAACCCATATTATACCTCCCTGGTTATAAGTCAATTGTACCAAATTCCCTAGATTTAGAAAAGTCCTAAATCTCTTTTTCTTGGAATATAGATAAAAAATTGCCGGTTAAAAGCAAGATTAAGATCATGATCAAGATCGAGATCAGGATTGGCTTAGAGCCGTCTTGGCTGAGGAAAGTTCAATAAATCGTTTTAATGTCCGGTCACCTGTTCAATGTGTTCCGGTATATTGACATAAGATGATGAGAGGTATATACAATAGTTAGAGCGTGTCATCAATTGCTAATGGCCTAAAGGCTTCCGTGTTATTTTAGATGCGATCGACTTTTTTGAAATGGTTTAAGTTGATTTCTTTCATCTTTGCAATGGAGGACAAAATGACTGTAGGTCCAAGATTTCGCGATCACCCACCTTTTATGTATGGATTTGGCTTGAGCCAACAAAGACATCTTCTGGTACCCAAGCTATCTGAATATGATGCAGCCTCTCCAAGAACTTCGCCACTCCCTTCCGGATCCCCTCCGGTCACCCCCAGATCCCCTCGCATTACCGATTTTCTCTGTATCGTTTCTACTATGTTGAAAAATTCGGAAAATTTTACAAAACTGCATCTTTTGGATAGCTCATTATCATTGATTAGCGCTGCCAAATTTCCCCATGAAGCGATTCAGCTGACCAAGGGCTTTATTCAAAATGGATCGTTTGAAGTATTGATTGAACAGGCAAAAAAAGATAATACGGAAGTGATTACGAGCATACAAGATTTGCGAATTTTCATATCCAAATTAGGCAGGATCAAGGCAGGAATAGAGGTGCTTGGTGCTGGAAAATTTAAAACGACCAATAAAGTTGTCCTGGTTGCCACTCCTTTTATTGAAGATATGAAAAAGGAACATAAGTGCATGCAAGCCTATAGCATCACAAAATCGACACTAGGGTTTGATCCGGCTTCAGATGCAGCATTGAGAAATGAATTAGAAATTAATTTGAAATTAAAGCAAATAAAAAAAGCATCCCCTAATTCGTTATCCCATGTGCTTGTTTCAAAAGCAGTTGTCGATATGAGCACTGGTCAAATTGGAATTATTTCCGAGTATTGCAACGGAGGAGATTTTGATCACCTGATCGGTTCGGCAGAGTTGGAAACGATGCCATTAGAAAGAAAATATAAATTATGCACCCAGATGGCTGAAGGAGTGGCTGAGTTGCATCTGGCAGGGGTTGTTCACCGCGACCTCCATACGGGGAATTTTTTAATAAAAAGAGACCTGGCAGGAGTAATTTTACAAATAAAAGTTGCCGATTTCGGGCTCTCTTCTTTAGTAGATCCGGAAAAACGCTACTTTCCGTCCAAGCTCATATTTGGTTTACTTCCACAAGGGTTTGTTAAAGGAAATTCGGTCAGCGAAGACATATTCAGTCCAAAACTGGATGTACACGAGCTTGGAGTAACCTACTATTTACTATTTATTGGGATTAAACAAAGGGATTTGCCGCAGGTCATGGCAAAGAATAAAGGGAAACAACCCGACAGCTGGCATCTGTTTTCGACGATCCCTGCAGAAATGCGAGAATTGATCAAACAGATGGTCCATATAAATGCCGACAAGCGGCCAACGATGAAAAAGGTTGTCGCAGCTTGTAAAGACTTGGCAAGAAAATAAAAATGAGCGGCAAATTTTTTTTCCAAAATTAAAGTAACAGATCCATCATTTAGAAGCATTTGCCAATGGCCAAGGCACGAGTGAAGACAAAAATTTTGATGCAAAGCCGATGCCGTCAAAAACCAATTTTTGAATCACGTTTGGTACATACAGATAGAATAAGGGATTTTATGAAAGCGATTCGCAAAATGGTCGTTAAAGTGGGAACAAGCACTTTGACTCAAGGAGGCCAAAAACTCTCGCGCCGTTATATGTTGGGATTAGTCCAGCAGCTTGCCCAATTGCAGGCAGAAGGGATTGTAGTTGTTTTAGTCAGTTCAGGTGCCATTGCAGCCGGAAGGGAACTGCTAAATCTTCCTAAAGTCGATCGGTCGTTGCCTGCAAAACAGATGTTTTCCTCTATTGGTCAAGTGAAACTGATGCAGATCTGGTCGGAGCTATTTTCTTTGTTTGATCTTCATGTGGGCCAGGTTCTTTTGACGAGAGACGACTTTTCTGAACGCAATCGCTACCTCAATGCAAGGGATACTTTGGAGTGTTTATTAAAGCATCAGGTGATTCCCGTCATCAACGAAAATGACACCGTCGCAACAAAAGAAATAAAAGTCGGCGATAACGATAATCTGGCTGCATTAGCGGCAAATTTAATTGAAGCTGACCTCCTTGTTTTGTTGACCGACCAAGAGGGGCTGTATACGAGTGATCCTCGTTTAAATAAGGATGCTACGCTTATTTCTGTCATCCCTACTATCGATGACTCAATTTTTGCCCTTGCCGGCGGCTCTTCCACCTCTTTAGGAACGGGAGGCATGACTACGAAGATCGAAGCGGCACGGATTGCCTCCCAATCGGGAACCAGGACAATTATTACTTCTTCGGCCCGTCCGAATGTATTGATCGACCTGGCCCAGGGCAAGCAAATAGGAACTTGTGTTTTGGAAGAAATGACCGCTCGGGAAAGCAGGAAGCGATGGTTATTATCGGATAAAAGAACAGGGATGATCTATGTCGATGCGGGGGCCGCCGCCAAGATTATGCATGAAGGGGCAAGCCTTTTATCTTCCGGCATTGTCAAAACGACGGAAAAATTTGAACGCGGAGCAACTATTGAGGTTATCTCTCCGGAAGGGGAGGCAATAGCCGTTGGCATAGCCAATTATGGAAGTCAGGAGATCCAAAAATTGATCGGCAAACACTCTGCCCATATTGAAGGTATATTGGGATATAGCTATGGTCCGGAAATCATCCATCGCACAAATATGACGAGAATTAAGGTAAGGGAAAAAACCCATGAATGACACAGCTCCCGATATAAGAAAAATGGCGCAAACTGCCAAAGCTACGACAGTGCAGATGGCAAGGGCTGCATGCACGCAAAAGAATCAGGCCCTTAAAGAGATCATTAAAAATTTAAAAAAAAATAAAGATAAAATCCTTCGTGCAAACGTTCAGGATATCACTTTGGCCAAAGCAAATGGAATGAATGAGGCAATGCTGGAAAGGCTCTCATTGGAAAACAGATTAGAGGGGATCACACGCGATGTAGAACAGGTGGTACAACTTCCAGATCCAATTGGAGAAGAGTATGAGAGCCGCATTTTACCAAATCAGCTTCACCTGGCGAGGTACAGAACTCCCATTGGAGTTTTGGGGATCATATACGAATCGAGGCCAAATGTAACCATTGACATTAGTGCGCTCGCAATTAAATCTGGAAACTGTGCATTGTTGCGGGGGGGGGTCTGAAACGCTTCACACGAATGGCGCATTGGTTGAAGTTATTCAAAGTTCCCTCCAGGAGGCAAAACTTCCCAAAGAAGCAGTCCAGTTAATTGCCAGTACAGACCGCGGCTCCGTGAAAGAAATGCTGCAGTTAGATGAGTATATAGATTTAATTATTCCCAGGGGCAGCGCTGCGCTGCAGGAATTTTGCCGCAAGAACAGCATCATCCCCGTTATTATTGGAGGCGTTGGCATCTGTCATTTATTTGTCGATGAAACAGCCGATCTGGAACGCTCTTTGGCTGTCATCGTCAATGCAAAAACCGATAGACCAAGCGTATGCAATGCTTTAGATACTTTACTTGTCCATGCATCTGTTGCATCTAAGGTTATTCCACGGGTAATTGAGGTCTTAAGTAAGAAAAATGTCGAGTTCCGGTTGGACAAAGCAGCGGCTGAATTAGTGAAACATCACTCTTGCCATGCTGCAGGGCCAAATGATTGGGATACCGAATGGATGAATCTGACGCTCGGAATTAAAGTAGTCGCTGATCTGCAGGAGGCAATTACCCATATTCAGGCACACAGCAGAGGGCATAGCGACGGCATTTTAACGGAAGATCAAAAAAATGCAGAACAGTTTATTAGAGAGGTGGACTCTGCGGTCGTCTATGTCAATGCCTCCACAAGGTTTACCGATGGAGGGCAGTTTGGTTTTGGTGCGGAAGTAGCAGTCAGTACGCAAAAATTGCATGCCAGAGGGCCGATGGGGCTCAAAGAGCTGACCTCGTATAAATGGGTGGTTAAAGGGAATTATCAAGTAAGAACCTAAGGGATTATAAACATGAAAATGACAATCATTGGTTGCGGAAATATGGGTGCGGGGTTAGCGATGCGACTCTCAACTGGTTGCAAGCTTTATTTGTATGACCGCAATATTGAAAAGGCGAAGAAGTTAGAACAAGACGGATATGGAAAAGCTTGCAGCAGCATAAAAGAGGCGGTAACATCCTCAGAGGTGATTATCCTCGCGGTAAAACCTCAAAATGTACAAGAGGCAGCGGGGCTTTTAGGCAAACACCTCAAAGCAGACCAAATACTGGTAAGTTTATTGACAGGAATTTCCCTCAAAGCGCTAAAAGGTTTTTTTTCTCAACCCTTGACTGTCCGCATGATGCCAAACTTAAGCATTATCTGCGGGGAAGGGGTAATTGGTTTATCCTGTGATGAACATTTTAGCCAAAAGAACAAAAGTTATATTACCAAATTATTTGAAAATTTAGGAAAAATATACTGGCTGCCTGAAGATAAAATCAATGCATTAACCGCATTGACCGGATCTGGCCCCGCCTTCTTTTTTGCAATGATAGAAGCCATGATCGATGCAGGCATTGCCATGGGTTTTAATGCCAAAGATGCCAAAGAACTGGTCATTCAAATGCTTCAGGGAAGTTTAACTCTTCTGGAAAAAACGGAAAAGCACCCAGGCGAGCTTAAATGGCAAATTGCCTCTCCGCAAGGAACGACGATTGCCGGGATAAAAAAGCTCGAAGAGTCGGCTTGCCGAGGCGGCATCATGAACACATTTTTAGCTGCATTCGAGCGCGCTAATGAGCTCGGAGGTTAGGTTTCTTATCTCAAAAACGTGCCCGTTCTCAAAAACGTGCCCGTTCTCAAAAACGTGCCCGTGAGCGTGCCCGTGCCCTTGCCCGAATGTATTTATCTTTTCCGAATTCCTTAAGCACGCAAATTCAGGCAAAAAATAAAGTTCGGAAAAGATAAATACATTCGGGCAAGGGCACGGGCACGCTCACGGGCACGAGCGTTAATTTCGGGCACGCTCACGGGCACGAGCGTTTCTTCTTTTTCTGTTTTTTACGAGAGCAAATGATAATTCTTAGAAAATAATCTTGTGGAAAAATCAGGAGTTTGCTATCTTCTGTATTTCACGCAATCGAAACTTTTGTTTTCGGTTGCTGGATTCCCTTGTTGGGATCTATAAAGAACGTGTATCGCACGCAGCTTTATACTCCTCAATGAGGCAAGTTCTCTTATCTCAAGTTGAGTAAGCAAAAGGGCAATGATGACAAAGCAAGGATAATCGGCGGTAAAACGCAAAAAAATCCTGCACTTGGTATCATATTCTCATTTACGTTTACTTAAAGTTGCTTATGAAGAACTCAAATTACATCGAATAAGGAATAAATATGGCACTTAAAACTATGCCACTCAAGCTAATGGGCAAAAAGCGGGGAATGACTCAAGTATTTGACGATAAAGGCAATATCGTTGTATGTACTGTCATCGAAGTGGAACCCAATGTGGTCACACAAATTAAAACAGAGCAGCTTGATGGCTATAATGCTGTTCAACTGGGCTTTGAAAAAATTGAAGTTAAAGATCCGCGTACCATCGAAAAAAGATCGTCTAAGCCATTGCGCGGTCATTTCAAAAAAGCTGGCATAGAGCCAAGACGCTATCTTTCAGAATTTCGCTCGGATGACATCGAAAAATACACAATCGGACAAGAAATTTCGTTGGCTGAATTTGCCGATGTTTCCCATGTTGATGCCTGTGCAATGAGCAAAGGTAAGGGGTACCAGGGGGTAATCAAGTTACATAATTTCGCCGGAGGTCCGGCAGCCCACGGCTCAAGCTTCCATCGTCATGCTGGTTCAACTGGAATGCGCAGCACTCCTGGCCGATGCCTTCCGAATGGCAAAAGAGCGAGCCGTATGGGGTACGACAGAAAAACAGTTCAAAACATAAAAGTAGTCTCCGTTTACGCCGACGAAAATGTCATCGTTGTTGCAGGTCAGGTGCCAGGTCCGACAAATGGGCTTGTTTACTTATCTCCTGCAGTCAAACTAAATGTCAGCAAAAAGAAGAAATAGAGGGAGTTAATCGTGGCTACATTGAAGAAATTTAATATGCAAGGGAAACACCTTGGCGAAGTTAAGGTCGATGATGCATTTGTCAATGCAGAAGCAAACGGGCAAATGATCAAAGACTACATTGTTGCGATCAGAGAAAATGCAAGGCAATGGTCGGCCAACACCAAGGGACGTTCCGAAGTCAATCATTCCACTCAAAAGCCTCATCCCCAAAAAGGGGGCGGTAGAGCACGTCAAGGGCGTTTGTCGTCACCGCAATACAAAGGCGGCGGCCGGGTATTTGGTCCTAAACCGAAATTCGATCAGCACGTTCGCATTAATAGAAAAGAACGCAAAGCTGCGATCCGCTTCCTCATTGGGGAAAAAATGAGGAACAATAAAGTCCACATTCTCGATTCCCTCGCACTCGATTCCCCGAAAACACAAGTTGTGGCTCAGTTTATTGAAAATAGCGGTATTAAAGGCAGACTCTTAGTTTTAGGCGACAGTAGCAATGTAAAAGTTCAGATCGGCGACCATGCAGTGCAATGTGATGTCAGCAGCGATCAACATGCGAACTTTATTAAAAGTATGCGCAATATTCCAAAAACTGACTTTTCCCTTGCAAAAAATATTAATGGCTATCAAGTGATGGTTGCATCTGAAATCGTAATGACTGAATCTGCTCTTCAAGAGCTTAGCCAGTGGTTATGCTGAATTGGAACGTAAGGAATAAAATATGAAAAAAGATCCATACCAAATTGTTAAACATCAACATGTGACTGAAAAGTCATCTGTTCTTACGGGGCTTCAACATGCGACATCCAATATTTGCCTCTCTCGCTGCAAATCACCGAAGTATGTGTTTATCGTTGATCCATCGGCAAATAAACAAGAGATTGCCTGGGCTGTAGAAGAAATCTACAAGCCTAAGCAAATTAAAGTAGTGGCTGTCAATACGATAAACGTCAAAGGCAAGGCCAGACGTGTAAGGGGCCGCCTAGGGATGAGGAAATCCTTTAAAAAAGCAATCGTTACTCTTGAAGTTGGCGATAGTATTGACAATGTATAACTGTTTTAAATAAGGTCAATTGCAAATGTTAAAAAAATACCGTCCCATTACTCCCGGTACAAGACAGCTAGTGCTGCCTGCTAATGAAACCTTGACACGTATCAGTGCAGGTTCGCGTGCAACTGTACAACCGACAAAGTCATTGTTGCTTCCTAAAAGACGTACGAATGGCAGGAATAACAACGGGCACATTACATGCCGCCATAAAGGCGGGGCACATAAACGTCATTATCGCATAGTTGATTTTAAGCGGGATAAAGAAAACATACCAGCTCGCGTAGCCTCTATCGAATATGACCCAAACAGGTCGGCATATATTGCATTGCTCAATTATGCGGACGGGGAGAAGAGATACATTCTCGCTCCTCATGGTTTAGCTCAAGGGGACACAGTTCAAACTAGTGATGAGCCGCCATTCCATATTGGATGCTGCATGAAAATGAAGTTTATGCCAATGGGCTCGACGATCCATAATATCGAAATGATCCCCGGCAAAGGGGGGATTTTAGTTCGGTCTGCCGGCTTATCGGCACAGTTAATGGCACGTAGTGGAGGTAATGTTACATTACGCATGCCTTCTGGTGAAATTCGTCTAATCAATGAAAACTGCCGTGCGACATTTGGCGTTGTTTCCAATTCAGAACATAATTTGCGTGTTGAAGGCAAAGCCGGACGCAAACGGTGGCAAGGAATCCGTCCTACAGTCCGCGGTACTGCAATGAACCCGATTGACCACCCCCATGGCGGTGGCGAGGGTAAACATAAAGGAAATATCCCGCAAACACCTTGGGCCGTATTTACCAGGGGATTGCGTACGAGATCTCTCAAAAAATCCAATAAGTGTATCGTCAAAGATCGAAGGAAGAAGTAGGTTTTATGGCTAGATCGTTAAAAAAAGGTCCATTTGTTGATCATCATCTGAAGAAAAAGGTTGATGTTCAAAATAAAGTATCGACAAAAAAACCAATCAAAACTTGGTCCAGGCGATCGATGATTGTTCCTGAAATGGTTGGACATACGTTTGAGGTTCACAATGGTCATAAATTTTTGACTGTTTTTGTGACAGATAATATGGTTGGCCATCGTCTGGGGGAGTTTTCTCCAACGCGGACATTTAAAGGTCACCCAATTAAGAAAGCTGCTGCTTAGGAGTCAATTATATGAATAAAGCTATTGCTATTACGAAACATGTCAAAATTAGTCCAAGGAAAGCGAGATTAGCCGCGGGATTGATCAGGGGCCTTAGTGTTTCACAAGCGTCAGCGCAGTTACTATTTTCCTCGCTTAAAGGCGGGCGTCTTTTAAAAAAGACTTTAGATAGCGCTGTTGCTAATGCTGAATCAAATTTTAATATGCGTCGCGAAAATCTGATCGTGTCTGAAGTTAAGATCGATCAGGGAGTAGTCTTAAAAAGGGCTAAACCAAAAAATAAAGGTGGTCGCCACGCTATCCTAAAAAGGACCAGTCACTTCACCGTAGTTGTCAGTATGGGTAAGGAGTAAATTCAATGGGACAAAAAGTACATCCTACAAGTTTTCGCTTAGTTGTTAATAAAAATTGGCATACGAAATGGTATGCGAATAAAAAGGAATTTGCTAAACTTCTTCTCGAAGATGTGCAAATCAGATCTTTTCTTATGAAAAAACCTGCGTGTCAAGGTGCAGCGCACATTAAGATACGTAGGATGAATGAAAAGGTAGAGGTCGTGATCTTTACATCAAGACCAGGTCAGGTGATAGGTAAAAAGGGAGCTGAAATTGATCTCCTGAAAGCCGAACTTAGTAAATTGACCGGAAAGGAAGTTGGCATTGAGATTGAAGAAATTAAAAGACCGGATCTCGAAGCTAAATTAGTTGCCGAAGGAATTGCAAAACAACTGGAAAGACGGATCCCTTTCCGCCGCGCGATGAAAAAAGCGATGCAGTCGACAATGGATGCCGGCGCTGCAGGGATTAAGGTGCAATGTTCGGGCCGCTTGGGCGGTGCTGAAATTGCTCGTACAGAATGGTATAAAGAAGGCAGTACACCATTGCATACACTTAGGGCTGATATTGATTATGGAATTGGACGCGCAGAGACGACTTATGGTAGCATTGGCGTGAAGGTTTGGATTTATCGTGGCGATTACGCCTATACTAAGAAGGAGGCCGTATAAATCATGGCTCTATTTCCCAAACGAACAAAATTTCGAAAAAGAATGAAGGGTCAATTCAGAGGATTGACCAAAGGTGCGCAATTTGTTCACTTCGGTGAATTTGGCATGCAGGTTCTCGAACGCGGTTGGATTACCAACAAGCAAATCGAAGCGTGCCGTGTTGCAATTAATCGCTATTTCCAACGTCGCGGAAAAGTTTGGATTCGAATTTTCCCCGATAAACCAATTACAAAAAAACCCGCGGAAGTGCGTATGGGTAAAGGTAAAGGGGCTCTGGATCATTGGGTAGCAGTGGTCAGACCAGGACGTGTGCTGTTTGAGGTCGCTAATATCCCTAAAGAAATGGCTCAAAATGCCCTGCGTAGAGCAGCAGCAAAATTGGGACTTAAAACGCGCTTTGTTGAGCGTGTACAACAAGTGTGAGGAATAACATGTCAAAAGCTACCGCCTTAAGAGATATGGCGATTGAGGAATTAGAATCGGCTGTCATCGATGTAAATAAAGAAATTTATCAAATTATTGATGAAAACAAGCGAGACAAGAAGTTAGAAAAATTGGAGCTTCTTCGTCAAAAAAGAAAACACAAAGCAAGGTTGCTGACCATTATCAGTGAAAAGCAGTCTTAATCGTTAATAGATAGGTTTTTTTATGGAAAATAAGAACATGGGACAAGATTCTAGGGTCTGCAGACGCAAAAGACAAAAAGGAACAGTTGTCTCAACAAAAATGCAAAAAACAGTCATTGTCAAATTGGATAGAACTTTTTTACATCCAGTTTATGGTAAGGTTGTAACTCGTTTTAAGAAAATTTACGCACATAATGAAAATCTGCAGCTTCAGGTTGGCGATGTTGTTGATGTCATAGAAACTAGACCTTTGTCAAAATTGAAATGTTGGCGTGTTGTAGGCCAAGTACAAACTGCAGCGCGATAAACGGGAGTAATTAAAGTATGATTCAACAAGAAACCAAGCTGAAAGTTGCCGACAATTCAGGCGCAAAACGGGTCAAGTGCTTTAAAGTACTTGGGGGTTCAAAACGTCGCTATGCTTATGTAGGTGACATAATTATTTGTTCAGTCCAGGAAGCTGATCCCGATGGAAGTGTGAAAAAGGGCGATGTTGTTAGAGCTGTTATCGTAAGAACAAAATGCTATATTAGACGTCCGGACGGTACTAAAATTCGTTTTGACACTAATAGTTGTGTACTTATTGATGAAAAAAACAATCCACGCGGAACTCGTATTTTTGGCCCGGTTGCCAGAGAGTTGAGAGAACGCGACTTTTTAAAAATTGCCTCACTTGCCCCTGAAGTGATATAATAAAGAGATTTTTTGATGAAAAACATAGTTAAAGAAGTTCGCAAAAGAACAAAACGAAAAATCAAAAGTGGTGATAGTGTCATTGTGATTGCCGGCAATCACAAAGGCAAAGTCGGAACAGTACTGCGTCGTCGCCTCGAAGGGGTAACGATTCAAGGATTGAATGTGTGCACAAAGCACGTCAAGCCTACGCAACGCAACCAAAAAGGGTCCATCATGCACTTTGAGCGTCCGATTCATATTTCGAATGTCAAATTGTACATCGAAGAGGCTAAAACAGAAAAATAGTAAGATGCGGGATAAGAGTTTCGTTCCCGGTAACAAGGCCGTCTTAGGCCTTGTACGCCATAGTCGGGACGGCTAGGCTACCTTGAAAAACTCACCCGCCGCATAAAGTTATAAACAATAACGTAAATGAGATATATACATGTCTAGGTTAAAGAAAAGATATCTAGAAGAAGTAAAAACTGCTCTTCAGAAGAAATTTGTTTTTGATAATCCAATGAAAGTCCCAAGGGTCTTGAAGGTTGTCATCAATATGGGTATTGCTGAAGCTTCAAAAGATAAAAATTCCATTCAGGACTGTATCAGTGAGCTTTCACAACTTGCTGGACAAAAACCTGTGGTAACTAAAGCAAAAAAAGCGATCTCGAATTTTAAATTGCGTGAAGGGCAGTCGATTGGCTTGAAAGTGACTCTTCGTGGGATTAGAATGTATGAGTTCATGGATCGTTTTTTCAATCTTGCATGTCCGCGCATTGGTGACTTTCGCGGATTTTCAAGTAAATGTGACGGACGTGGCAATTACTCTTTAGGTCTAAATGACCAACAAGTATTTCCAGATATCGATCTGGACAAAGTTAAAAAAACTCAAGGGATGCACATAACATTTGTCACATCAGCCCAAACCGATGATGAATGTGTCGAATTATTAAGGCTTCTTGGTTTACCATTTAAAAATTTACCGATTTCGGTAGCAGCGTAAGAAGGAGATAAAACCTATGGCAGCAATTAATGATCCTATCGCTGATTTTCTCACGCGAATTCGTAATGCCGCAAAGGCGCAGCACCGCTATGTCGAAGTTAGCTGGAGCAAAATAAAACAAAATATAGCTGAAATCCTTAAAGAACAAGGGTTTATTGAGAGTTTTCTCATCAAACAGGAAAATAATCATCGTGGGGTTATCCGGTTATATTTAAAATATACTGAAGGCAGACATTCTGCAATTAAAGGAATTAAACGCGCTTCCAAGCCTGGATTAAGACGATATGTCGGACATCAGGACATCCCTTGCTTCTATGGCGGATACGGCTTATCCATTTTATCTACATCTTTGGGTGTAATGGCAGGAGCTGAGGCAATAAACAAAAAAGTGGGTGGTGAGCTGCTCTGCCTGGTATGGTAGATACAGACCAAGTTTCTGATCAAGCATGATAAATCACTCGATTATTAAGGAGTTAAGTTAAGATGTCTCGAAAAGGTAAAATGCCTATTGCGATTCCTAAAGGGATAGATGTCAAAGTGAATAATCAGGAGATCATTGTGAAGGGGCCGAAAGGTACCTTGAAGCATGATCTTGTTCCTCAAATTGATGTTAAGTTTGATGCGCAATATATCCATGTTAGTTTAAATGCAGAACACCAAAGTGCATCGAATTTTCATGGCTTGTACCGTACAATCATTGACAATATGGTCCAAGGAACACTTAAAGGTTTTGACATTAAGTTGGAAATGATTGGCGTTGGTTATCGTGCTGCGGTCCAGGGGACCCTTCTCGATATCCAGGTAGGTACATCGCATCCTATTAAGCTGACGATTCCTTCAGGAATAACGGTAAAAGTCGATAAAAACACTTTAATTATTATATCCGGTATCGATAAACAACAAATTGGCCAATTCGCAGCTACTGTACGAGCCATTAAGCCGCCAGAACCTTATCAAGGAAAGGGGATCCGCTATCAAGGCGAATATGTCCGTAAAAAAGCTGGTAAAGCTGCAGCTAAGAAATAAGCAATAGGAATATTATGAGTATCTCAAAAAATAAACATGCAGGAAGAGTTAAGCGTGGACTTCGTGTTCGCAAAAAATTGAAGGGCACGGCCGTATGCCCGCGCCTATGTGTTGTGAAGAGCAATAAAAACATTCAAGTACAGCTCATCGATGATGAGGCTGGAAAGACACTCGGATCAACTGCAACGTTTGCTAAGGAATTTCGCAATACCGAATTTGCTGTAAAAAATAAGGTTTCTGCGGCTAAACTTGGCGAAGTCATTGCCGATATTGCAAAAAAGCTTCATATCAATCAGGTGATTTTTGACAGGGGGCCGTTTAAATATCACGGCATTTTGGCAGCTCTGGCTGATAGTGCGCGTGAAGCAGGATTACAATTTTAAGCCGTAAATAAAATAAGGTACTCGAATGGCTAAACAAAACGAATCAAAAAAAGAAAAAGCAAACAGCGATTTGACAGAGAAAGTTCTTCATATCAATCGCTGCTCGAAAGTCGTGAAAGGTGGACGTAAGTTCAGTTTTTCAGCGTTAATTTTAGTAGGAGACGGCAAAGGGCGCGTCGGTTGCGGTTTTGCAAAGGCTAATGAATTAACGGATGCCATTCGTAAGGGTGGAGAATCGGCCCGTAAGCAAATGGTTTCTTACCCTAAGTATAATGACTCTGTTCCACATGAAGTGACTGCTGATTGTGATGGTGCCAAGTTATTATTAAAGCCGGCCCCGGATGGTGCTGGTGTTATTGCCGGCTCTCAAGTCCGTGTTGTGTTAGAGATGGCCGGGTATAAGAATGTGATGGCAAAGAGCCTAGGTTCGAGCAACCCGATCAATCAAGTCAGGGCGGTATTGAAGGCCCTATCGTCATTACATACGCGCGAACAAATTAGATTGACTAGAGGAATATAATATCATGATGTCATTAAATACTCTCAAAAATACATCAAGGCCACACCGGTACTTAAAAAGGGTCGGTCGCGGACTTGGGTCTGGTTTGGGTAAAACATGCGGTCGCGGAGAAAAGGGTGCGGGGGCGCGTTCTGGTTATAAACGAAGGCACACCTATGAAGGTGGACAGTTTAGACTATTCATGAAGTTGCCCATCAGAGGTTTTAGCAATGCCAGATTTCGTCAGGCTTATGAACCTGTTAATTTGGCCCAAATTAACGATCTTTTCAAAAATGGGGACGTTGTTAATGTAGAGACATTAACAGACCGCAGCGTTTTTAAAGGCCGCAACAAACGAATTAAAATATTAGGCAATGGTGAGTTGACAAAGAAAGTCACAATCGAAGCTCATGCATTTTCAGCATCAGCTAAAGAAAAGTTAACCAAAGCTGGAATTAGTTATCGCTTAATTTCGTCAAACGATGCTTAACCTTGCGAGTTGTTCATGTTTCGAGAAATTCAAAGAATTGCACAGGTCCCTGAATTAAGATCCAAAATCTTATTTACCTTAGGCTTGCTGATCATATGCCGGATAGGTGGGTTTATTCCTGTCCCGGGAATTAATGGCGATGTTGCTTTGGGATTTTTTAGACATGCTACTGGCGGCGGGCAAAATTTGTTCCAGATGGTTGATCTGTTCTCCGGCGGGGCATTTTCACAAATGACTGTGATCGCCCTGGGAGTCATCCCTTACATATCGGCTTCGATCATTATGCAGCTGTTTGTAGCCCTTTGGCCTTCATTACAGCGCGAGATTAAAGAAAATGCTGAAGCCGGAAAGCGCAAGGTCAATAAATATACACGCGGTTTGACACTGATTCTGTCGTTTATTCAATCGTCATTATTTGCCAAATTTGCGCTTCAGATGAACTTATCGCGTCCGGGGATAATTGCAGGTGAGTTTTTAGATGTTCAAGTGTTTGGGTTTCCCTGGTTATTTTATTTAGTCGTTGTTGCAACAATGACTACCGGTACAGTGTTTCTTATGTGGATTGGGGAGCAAATTACCGAAAGAGGGATTGGAAATGGAATGAGTTTGATCATCACTCTTAACATACTTTCGCAAATACCGACAGCATTCGGTATGATTTTTCAGCAATTGAATTTAGATTCTCAAGAACCTGGGCAAATGAATTTTTCATCCATCCTTGTTTTGGCCGGAGTCTTTATTTCTGTTACGCTGGCTACGATCCTGATTATTCAGGGACATCGTAAAATTCCCTTACAATATGCGAGACGGGTTGTCGGACGCAAAGAGGTCCAGGGCGGCAATTCCTTCATCCCGTTAAAGGTTAACTATGCGGGTGTGGTACCGGTCATTTTCGCTTCCTCCTTGCTTATGTTTCCTGCAACATTAAGTACATTTGCCGGAACAGGGAACTGGCTTGGGGATATTGCCATTTGGTTGTCCCCCGGGAGTGCATTAAATTTAGTAATGTATGTAATTCTTATCATCTTTTTTACCTATTTTTGGACTGCCACACAATTCCGTCCGGATCAAATTGCATCAGATATGAAAAAGAACGGTGCCTTTATTCCGGGAATTCGCCAAGGCAAACCGACCCAGGAATATTTAGAGAGTACGATGAACCGCATTACATTGTTAGGCGCCATATTTTTAGCTCTTTTAGCTATCCTGCCAACAATGGTGGGAAAATTTTTAGGAGTTTCACAAACGATCAGTTATTTCTTCGGTGGGACAGCTTTACTCATACTTGTCGGTGTCGTATTAGATACAATGAAGCAGGTCGAATCCCATTTATTGATGAAGCGTTATGACGGATTTATGAAAGGGAATCGAACAAGAAGATAAATGATAAACACAAACAACTTTTGAAGTAGTTTATGTATATATTTAAATGAGTAGATCTGTTATGATCTGCAAGCAACATATTAAGAGGAGTGTCCAATGCCTAGAGTTATCGGTATCGATATACCAGATAATAAACGTCTTGAAATCAGTTTGACGTATATTTTCGGAATAGGTCGCCACAGAGCGTTAGAGATTATCTCTAAGCTAGGGTTTGATCCAGGAGTCCGAGCGCATAAATTATCACAGGATGATATTGCTAAAATCAACGCTTTACTGCAATCAGAATATGTTGTGGAAGGTGATTTGCGACGTCAGGTGCAAAACAATATAAAACGGCTTATCAGCATTCATTCTTACCGTGGCCAACGTCACCGGGCGGGTCTCCCTGTTCGCGGTCAACGTACCAGAACAAACTCAAGAACACGCAAAGGTCGTCGTAAAACTGTAGCCAATAAGAAAAAATAATAAAAGGAGCTTTTAACTTGTCTAAATCTGCCCCACCAAAAAAAGTTGTTAAGACGAAAAAGAAGTACGCCAAGAATGTACCTGTAGGAATAGCTCACGTAAAGGCAACATTCAATAATACCATTATCGCAATTACTGATCCTTCAGGCCGTGTCATCGCCTGGTCATCAGCCGGCAAAGTCAATTTTTCCGGTTCGAGAAAATCTTCCGCTTTTGCTGCGACCGTAGCCGCTCAGGATGCTGCAAAGACTGCCATGGGAGCGGGACTCAAAGAGGTAGAAGTGGATTTAAAAGGTCCTGGAGCCGGTCGTGAATCAGCTGTCAGAGGGCTGCAAAGCGCCGGGTTATTGATCACAGCCATTCGCGACGTGACGCCTGTGCCTCATAATGGTTGCAGACCCCGTAAAAGAAGACGGGTATAAACGAATAGCGTGAACATCGTCTAAAATATTTAGGAGTTAAAGCATGTCTGTAAAGTACGAAAATTTTGAAATGCCTGATAGCTTGGTCCTTGAAGAGGAAACTGCGACGTCTACCTTTGGACGTTTTATTGCTGAGCCATTTGCAAGGGGGCTTGGGCATACAGTTGGCAATTCTATGAGGCGTATGATGTTGTCGGCATTAGAATCGCCTGCGATTATCTCTGTGCGCATTGAAGGTGTTCCCCATGAGTATATGTCCATAGAAGGTATTTTTGAAGACATGATCAATATCATCCTGAACTTTAAAGGTGCGCTTCTTAGAAAGTTGCCTTTAGATGATGATCAGCACTCACATGAACCTTTTATCATCACTTCTGTCTTGGAAGTGACAAGAGAAGACCTCGACAGGAATAAGGGGCAATATCATGTCACCTTAAGTGATATCATCAATGATGGATCTATCGAGGTAATCAACCCGGATCTCCACTTATTTACCGTAAGCAAGCCAATGAAGCGGGAAATTGAGCTGAGAGTTGCGATGGGAAGAGGGTATGTCCCTTCAGAAAGACATATTATTCCGGATAAATCTCACAATGAGATTTTAATTGACTCGAGTTTTTCTCCGGTCCGGTTAGTGAATTATTATGTAGAAAATACCCGGGTTGGCCAGGATACCGATTTTGACAGGTTAATATTAGAGGTAACGACCGACGGACGTATCACCCCTAGCGAAGCCATTGGGTTTGCGGCTCAAATCTGTATCAAGCATTTTAATGTATTCAATAAAATTAAAGTGCAGGACCTCTCTTTTGACAGTTACGATGTCGATATCGATGCAGATCAGGATGAAATGCTCGATAAATTGTCCTTGCGTGTCAATGAAATTGAGTTGTCTGTCCGGTCGACAAATTGTCTGAGCGGAGCTAATATCGATACCATTGCAGAACTTGTGTCAATTCCTGAAAAGCGAATGTTAGAGTTCCGCAATTTTGGTAAAAAGTCTCTAAAAGAAATCAAAGATAAGCTGGAAGAAATGGGCTTGCATTTGGGGATGGATTTATCGCGTTATGGCATTACTCCAGATAATATTAAAGAGCTTATCAGACAGCATAACGAAGAAAAAAAGAGTCGTATTAAAGAATTGACTAAAGTTGAAGAGTAATAGGTAGGAATTTATGAGACATTTAAATAGAACATGCAAATTAAATAAAACATCCTCACATAGACGTTGCATGTTTGCAAATATGTTAAAAGCGCTTATTTTAAATGAGCGCATTGAGACGACAGTGCCTAAAGCTAAGGCTTTGCGGCGTTTCGCAGACCGCATGATTACCATAGCAAAAAAGAATACGTTAGCTGCAAAACGACAAGCAATTGCGCAATTAATGGTCCGCTTCAACAAATTAACCCCGAAAGAGGCTAGAGATGTGAAAGGCGGTCATTTAACAAGCTATAATGACGACCGTTTTGTTATTGAACAATTGTTTGGAAAATTAGGCCCCAGGTTTAGCAGCCGTAACGGCGGTTATACCCGTATCACTAAAGGCAAACATCGCGTGGGTGATAATGCCCAGCTTTGCTACATCGAGTATCTCGAAGCGTAAAATAAAACGATAATTAAATAAGGACAATAGAGACATTAAGGACACCAATTAAGGACAATAACGACCGCAAAGGTCGTTGTTACTGTCCTTAATTGGTGTCCTTAGTCTTTATGAGGCAATTGCAAAAGTCAAGTTGGGTGCTTTGCGGTAAGCAAGATTAAGATCATGATCAAGATCGCGATTAAGAATGTTCTTAATCTCGATCTTGATCATGATCTTAATCTTGTTTACATGACAACCTTGACAGGCATCAGCTTAAAGTTCAGTGGGTCTAATTGCACCATGGCTTCCTTAAGAGTACGAATTACCCCCTTTTCAAAATCATAACCAGCAAATTTTGTAGATTTACCAATCACCCAGGGAAGAGGTAAAGTTTTAATGATCACTTTATCCTCTTTTGTGAACGAGATGCTGCTTAATATTACCTGCTTTCCTAAAATGTTCAGATACGGCGGCTTTTCGACAAAAGTAACTATTTTTATCTCTTCTTCTTTAGATTCAGAGAACTTTATTTTAATGGTTTTTGGCATGTGAAGTATAATAGTGATTAGCGGTATGTCTTTAAATTGATGGAAATAATTCTCTTGTAAATTCAATTCGAAGAGGTCACCTTGTTTTTGGGTGAATGATTCAATGGTAGCCCCATGTATTATATCAGTCAGTAACTGTTCACCAGCAGGACCTAAATATTCTTTAGCGGCCCGTTTTATTTGCTCGCTTGGGGTTGAAGGGACAAAAACTGGTTGGTTTTCCTGAGTTTTCGTTGCATCAGTCGATGGTGATTGACCTTGGGCGGGTGAGTCACTTGGGGTTATTGATGCTCCTGTATCGGGATTCGGGGGGATTGCGGTGGATGGATGATCTTTGATTTGACTTTCCATATCCTCAATCGTTGTTTTAGAAGCTTCCTTTGCCTTTTGGGTTTCATCAATGAGACTTTGGCAACTCTTAAGCAGAGCAGTCTGATCCTGAATTTCCGATTTTTTAGATAGGCATTTAGCCAATTCACAGATTTTACCTTGAGTATTTTTGATGAAAGATCGTAAAAGGTCCGGTTCATCTTTAAAGCTGCGGCTTGCGATCTCTATATTTTTCTTTGTCGCCTTAAGGGCATCCTCATTTGTCAATAGGGTATCTTTACTGATGAGGCGACATAACCTCAACAGTTTGTGAAGCTGGCGATTAAGTACCGTCCCTATGCGGCTGAAGAAAGTAAATTCTCTTCCTTCGAAAAGGACTTTACCTCCACATTGCCTAATCGTTTGACTGCTTGGAGTTAAGAATGTCATATCGATTTTTGAAGGAGTATTATTCATATTCATTCCTGGTATATAAATGTAAAACGCTTATGTTATGTGATTTCTTGTATATAAATCAAATATAGGAATGAAATAGTAGCAATTCCCGCAAATAAAATTTTTGATTAATTTTTTTAGGATAAGCTAGCTTTTTTGTTATAAATATTTATTGCTCAATGACTTTAAACTATTTAACGCAGAGGCGCAAAGTCGCAAAGACGCGGAGAAGTCATTTCCAAACTATAATGGCTTCTCCGCGTCTTTGCGACTTTGCGCCTCTGCGTTAAATATTTGCATCATTAGGGTTAACGAGCTCCAGGTTCCAACCGGTAATTTTTTTTGTCTAACCGTCCCATAAGATATCCGTGGCCTACGGATGCCCCCTTGCTAAAGTCATAGCCTAACGTTTTTGTAACCTTCGAAACCATGAAATTTGGCGGTGTAGTCTTAACGATCACATTTTTTTCCTTTGTAAATGAGAGACTAATCAACTCTATGCTCCCTGCCGGAAATTTCATTACAGGACGGGATGTGACAAACTCTATCGTTTTATCATTGCCCGATTCAGAAAATTTTACCTTGAGGATTTGCGGTATATTAAGATAAGCACTGCTTAATGTTAATGGGATTTTATAATGAAAATGATAGGCATCTTTTAAGGTGAGTTCATAGAGATCCCCTGTTTTTTTTAAGGATTGGCGCTCTGCTCCCGTTAATAAACGTTTAATGAAAATTGCACCTAAATCACCGAGGTGTTCCTCTAAGATCGTATCCACTTGACCAATGGAAAAGGATTCAGTAAGGGGCACTGCACTTGCCTGAGGCGCATTAACTACAGGTTTTTGTGAAGTACTTGAAAATCCGGGAATAACGGATGATACTTTTTCGCGAATAAAAGCAAGCGGACCTTTTCCCTTGTCTGTATGGAGATTCTTAGAGGCAATTAATTCATCGCAGAGTCCTAACAGCCTATTTTTTTCCTCAATTTCTGATTGGTTGGACAAACACAATGATAATAGCGTTATTTTTTCTTTTGTCGTTGCCATATTCTGTTGCAAAGTCGCAGGGTCTATACTATTGAGATGGGAAAAAGCATTGGTTAGATGTTTATTTAGTATATTCAGTGCATCTTTGTTTGTTAGCGGTGTTTCGTTATTAATTACATGTAATATTCTTAAGATTTTTTGCCACTGCCGGTTAACGACAGTGCCCAATCGGTTAAAATAAGTATAGTTTCTCCCTTCAAAGGATGTTTTGCCGCCATTATCTTTAATCGTTTGATTGCTTGGCGTCAGAAATTTCATATCGAGTTTTAAGTCATTCATATTAGTTCCCTAAAATTTATATTATAAAATAAATTTTGTTCTTATTGTTATTATACAATTTTAAATTTTTTTAATAAATAATTAAAAATAAAATGTGATTGTAAAGAAATGATCGTTTCTTTAGAATAGACGAAAACAACAGGTAAAGCTGGCATGAGTAGTCCAATTAATCAGATAAAACCATTAGATCTCACTTATCTTTCTCCCATTCCCCCTCAAAAAAAAACATTTTTAGGGAAAGTTTGGGCTTTATTCGATCACTTAAGACACGCATTAAAATTACAATGTTTGAAAATAATGAGAGCCGTTGGATTGATCGATAAGACGAAATGTTTGACGATCAGGGAGGTGGTTTTAGGAAATAAGACCACTCGTGGTCTTACGTTTCGTGCAACTCTGTTAAATAGTAAGACTGATTCTTTACTTAAAGAAATAGGCACCTTTAAGTTCAATGAAAAAAAAGCAAAAAAAAGCTTCGAGACTTTGAATAAGAAAATTCAAGAATTGGAGACAACCGAAAATACGAAAAACGAAATAAAGAAACTGCAAGCGTATATTCCTTCAAAGGGTGCGGAAAGGCAATGTTTTGATCAATGTCTAAAGGAAACAGAAACCTCTTCATCAAATACCCATCTTCAGCTTCACAAAAATTTGATTTCGGAAAAAATTATCCCCTATTTTTCTGCACTCACGGAAGATTTGCCAGCCATTAGCATTGAAAATATGGAAGAACATCTAAAGTTTATTGAAAAACATTCCCAATTTTTTCATCCAGATTTTATTCAAAAGGTTCGATCATTTTCAAAAGAGTATAGCGAAACGTGCATTCCTCCAGCAGGGGAGAAAGTCGCTTGCCTTTCTAGTGCGCTTGAGGAGTTAAAGCAGAGCGGGGGTACTGATCCGGTTATGGCTAAAGGGGACTCCCTTGCACCTGCCCGAGTCGCATTTGGTTTTTACAAAGTCGTTGTCGATTTTTATACCCAATATCAGAAAGCTTATGATCTCGTGCATAAACTAAAGTCTGATGTCCCTCCTGAAAATACCTGTACATTGGATCAGCTGAAAATTTTCATCGATTCGGCAAAAACCACAAACGATGAAATGGATAAACTGATTTCCTGTGCAGAAGCTGTAACAAAGAGAAAAGCCCTATTACCCGTACGGGCAGATAAATGGAAATTGCAACAATAAACAATCAAATTAAACACAAAGGCACAAAGACTCAAAGGCACGAAGAAGGGGTAGAGGCTCCATCTTTGTGCCTTCGCGTCTTTGTGCCTTTGTGTTTAATTTTTTTTTGCTTTCCTTTAGTGATCTTCAGAATTTTGCAATTGTCTCATACCGTCCACGCCCCTCACATCGTCCATTGTCCATTAAACAAGACGGGCATAGGGCACGAACCAATTCTTTCTTGAAATTTAATGGCTGTTAATATAGGCTGAATTCTTTTAAGGAGATCATCAGTCATGTTTGCGAAGTTACGTCAATGGATCACACCTAATATGAGGATTTTGCTGGCATTATTTTTGGGGATACTTGCCGCATACTCGCAACTTCCTGTTTTTGATTCGATTGCCGATGCGGCATCCAGCATATTCATCAATTTATTAAAACTGGTGAGTCTCCCCATTATTTTTTTATCGATCGTCTCGACAGCTTCGGGGATGGACAGCGTCAGCGAAATAAAAAGTTTAGGCAAAAGAGTCATCAAATACACTCTATTAACCACCATCATCGCTGCGACAGTTGCGCTTGGCTTATTTGTCTTTATCTCGCCTGTCAGCACACTTGAGCTAAGCAGCCTGGCAGGACTTTCCGATGCCGCACATACCGAAGTTCAAGGAAGCTATTACCATTATCTGCTAAAAAGCATTCCTTCAAACATTGTCCAACCTTTTTTAGAGAGCCATGTGATTGGGGTTTTGTTTATCGCGATGTTTTTTAGCCTAAGCGTTCTGACATTACCGCACCATAACCGGCAGGTTTTGCATACATTCTTTTCCAGTCTTTATGCTGCCATTATGAAAATGACTTCCTGGATCATTCTTTTAATGCCCATTGCGATCTGGGCATTTGTCGTCCTGTTTTTTAAGGACTTGCGACAAGGATTAGAGATAAAAAGTTTAGCCCTTTATCTGATTTGCGTTCTTTTGGCCAATCTTGTACAGGCTTTCATTGTCCTCCCTTCATTTCTTAAAATCAAAAACATCTCTCCCATCCGTATGGTCCGCGGCATGATGCCGGCCCTTTCCGTCGCATTCTTTACTAAATCGTCGAGCGCGGCTCTTCCCATGGCAATACGTTGCGCTGAAAAAAATATTGGAATGTCGAAAAAAATTGCAAGTTTCACTTTACCGCTATGTACGACGATCAATATGAATGCCTGTGCGGCATTTATTTTAATTACGGTACTTTATGTCTCCATGTTGAACGGCGTTGTATTTTCCGGCGTTGAGATGTTTTTATGGATCTTCATCGCTACCATTGCCGCAATAGGAAATGCAGGGGTTCCGATGGGATGCTATTTCCTGTCCGGAGCGTTTTTGGCTGCCATGAACGTACCTTTAACTGTTTTAGGGATCATTTTACCATTTTATACGATGATCGACATGCTGGAAAGCGCGATTAATGTGTGGTCCGATTCTTGCGTCGCCGCGGTCGTCGATAAAGAGGTTGCGGAGGATGTTTTGCAGGGCATGCCTCCTCCGGAGGAAGAGCTGCCGGACATATCCATTAAGCGTTGCTGTTAACATACATATTTTGGAATTTGCATAGGATTTATGATGAACAAACCTGTAAAATCGGATAAACCCACATTTTTTCCTTATGACATCCAGCAGGTCATTAAAAAAGTAGACCCTGCAAGGTTGATAGAAGCTTTGCGTCAAATGCTGAGGATACGCAATTTTGAAACCAGGGCCGAATCGGCCTATCAAATGGGAAAAGTAGGTGGTTTTTTTCACTCATATATTGGCCAGGAGGCTATCCAAACAGCTGTCGTAGAGGTTTTTGGACCAAACAACTGGTATACGACATCATACCGCTGTCACGCCCTTGCCCTGCTTCTTGGTGCAACTCCGGATGAACTAATGGCTGAGCTATATGGACGAAAGACGGGCAACGCCAAAGGCCGGGGCGGTTCGATGCATTTTTTTACCGAACGGCTTTTAGGAGGATTTGGAATCGTTTCGGGACAGGTGCCTATCGCAACGGGCGCTGCTTTTAGCCTCAAATATTTAGGCAAACAGACGGAAGTTTCCCTTTGTTTTTTAGGCGATGGGGCTGTAGCTCAAGGGTCTTTTCATGAGTCCCTGAATTTAGCAGCCCTTTGGGACCTGCCTTGTGTGTACATAATAGAAAACAATATGTGGGGGATGGGCACGCACGTAGAGCAAGCTGTCAGCGTCAGCCGTTTGGCTGAGGACAAAGCCTCCAGCTATGGAATGAAAGGGTATACGTTTGACGGGATGGATTTTTTTGCCTGCTATGCGGGCTTTTCTCATGTTTTTAAAGAAATGGAAATTAACCGAAAGCCGGTTTTAATCGAAGTTGTGACAGAGAGATTTCGCGGCCATTCCATATCTGATCCCGGATTATACAGATCAAAAGAATCCTTAAAGAGCTGTATGCAACGCGATCCTATATTGTTAATGGAAAAAGTTTTGCTCGATAATGGTTTGCTCGATGAGGAGGCCATTAAACAGATGGATAAGCAAGAGCGTGATGTGATGATTGCAGCAATGAAGTATGCTGAAGAGAGCCCTTGGCCCGATCCCCTCACGCTGGAAGAGGATGTTTTTGCACCATAAGGAATGTATGTCGGACACGCAACTTGTTGAATTAAGAGAAGCTTTAAGACAGGCCCTGGATGAAGAGATGGCCCGCGATGAACGTGTTTTCATTATGGGGGAAGAGGTTGGGCAGTATCAGGGGGCTTACAAAGTCACGAAAGGAATGCTCGAAAAATGGGGGTCTAAACGGGTCATCGACACGCCGATTGCCGAACTTGGGTTTGCCGGTCTTTGTGTTGGCGCAGCAATGACGGGATTGCGTCCTGTTGTTGAATTCATGAGTTTTAATTTCTCTTTTGTGGCTGCGGATCAGATCCTTTCTAATGCGATCAAAATGTATTATATGTCGGGAAACAGATTCCCGGTCCCCATTGTTTTCCGCGGACCTAATGGAGCTGCCGCACAGGTTTCAAGTCAACATTCCCATTGCGTTGAGGCCATGTACAGTCATTTTCCCGGGCTTATAGTGATAGCCCCGAGCAATGCCTACGATGCGAAGGGGTTATTAAAATCGGCAATCCGCAATAATAACCCTGTCTTGTTCTTGGAATCGGAGCTTTCTTATGGTAAGAAGATGGAGATCCCCACAGCAGAGTATCTTGTGCCGATCGGAAAAGCTAAGGTCATCGAACAAGGAACAGATATTACCATTGTGACACATGGGCAAATGGTTGCCGTCTGCATCGAGGCGGTTAAGGAACTAAGACGGCTGGGAATTAAAGCAGAGCTGATCGACTTAAGAACTATTAAACCGTTAGATATTGCCACAATCGTAGCTTCGGTCCGTAAAACACACGGTTGCGTCATTGTCGAAGAGGGGCACATATTTGCCGGCATTTCATCGGAAGTTGCCTTTCAAATCCAGGAACACTGTTTTGACGATCTGGATGGCCCTCTCGCCCGTGTTTGTCAAAGGGAAACCCCAATGCCCTATTCCAGGGAGCTGGAAAGCAAGACAGTGCCAAACGTAGCACGTATTGTGCAGACTGTGCGTTATTGTGTTAAACCTCTTTAATTGGATGGTCTTATGCAGATTACATTAACGATGCCCAAACTATCGCCAACGATGACAAATGGCGTTGTCGTTAAGTGGCACAAATCGCAAGGGGAATTTGTGGAAGCCAATCAGTTGCTTTTAGAGATTGCGACTGATAAGGCAACAGTAGAGTATCAATCACTGGATAGCGGCTGGTTGCGCAAAATTTTAGTGCAGAATGGCGATGAGGCCCGTGTGAACCAGCCGATTGCTTATTTGACAGAAACAAAAGAGGAAGCGGTTCAAGAACCTCCAAAGACTAAAGAAACACCCCCAAATACTTCTGCTGCATCCTCTTCGGACCTAAAGGATGATCGTGTTGAAGAAAAAACCAACAAAGAGCCATCTGCCGCTAACCACATCGCAATATCTCAGCCGGCCTTTGTCCCGGAAGCGCCTCTCGAACAGTATCAATTTTCCCGTCCGCAAAATGCAGGGCGTCTTAAAGTTTCCCCTTTGGCCCGTAAATTGGCGAAAAAGGGTGGGCTGGACCTCTCTAACATCAAGGGAACGGGTCCTGAAGGACGGGTTACGAGCCGCGATTTGAAAGGGGCGCCTGCAGGGCGCAACGTTGCTTTTCATTCCCGCGAAAAGCCGCGGGTGATTCCAGGATCCTATGAGGAAAAGCCCCTCTCTCCTATCCGCAAAATCGTTGCGCAAAGGCTTCAGGAAGCAAAATCTTTTATCCCCCACTTTTATGTGTCGATAAAAGTCAACGTTCAGCCATTGATCGATATCCGGCAGCAATTAAAAAAACAAAATATCGAGCTGACATATAATGACTTTATGATCAAAGCTGCGGCGATTGCCTTGAAGAAGCATCCGAACATGAACAGCGGCTTTAATTCGGTAAATAACGCTATTGTTCGCTTTAAGAGTATTGATATTTCTGTTGCTGTCAGTCTGCAAGACGGTTTGATCACCCCAATCATCCGCCATGCCAATTTCAAAAACGTCGATGAAATCTCCATGGAGATCAAAGAGCTTATCTCCCGTGCTAAAGAAGGCAAGCTATCTTCAGAGGAATATAAGGGAGGTTCATTTACTATCTCCAATTTAGGGATGTATGGTGTTTCTGAATTTATCGCCATTCTCAACCCTCCGCAAGCGGCAATATTGGCCATAGGAGGAATGCTGGCAGTTCCGGTCGTTTCTAACGGTGCCATCGTCCCCGGAATGGAAATGACTGTAACGCTCTCTTGCGACCATCGCGTGATTGATGGCGTCGACGCGGCCCAATTTCTTGCGACCTTCAAGGGTATTGTGGAAAGTCCGGCTGTTTTGTTGGTGTGAACATCGTGAATGAAGAATTAGTTTCGTGCCCATTTTCAACTTTCTTCAGGATGATGCTATCCGGCCGATTTTAGGTTTAGCTTAGGAAAGTCTTTATCCCAATAACTGTTCGAACCATGATTGCATTTACCTAATTTATTTAAAGCTTCAGTTGTTACGAGTTCAACCCCTTCACCTTCCTTTATCGGTTTCTCTCCCTTCATTTTTGAAGCAATATCTTGGAAGGGGGTTTGATCTTTTGGTGCCTCAAGCCCGCCTGATTGTAATTTTAAAAGTGTCGTCATTGTTTCAGTGATTGCTTTTTGTATTTTAGGATCTGATGAATTTGGGTAAATTTTGCGAGTAGTTTTCTGCCATTCAGATTGCCTAACTAAACTCTTTAAAGCATTGAAAATTCTAAATTTAAAATAATTAATTTTTTCAGTACTAAAAATTGAACCTTTTGGTATAGTGTATTTTAAAATACATTCTCTCATTTGCTTTTGTTGAGTTTCTTGCAAGGGAAAAATCCCTAAATAAGTTTCAGCTAAACAATGTAATTTTATCATACAATCCTCCTTCTCTAATTATAACAAAGTTGAAGGCACAAAGCAATCATTCTATAATATGCCGTTTATCTATTTTGACCGTACTCGAAAAAATAGGAGATTTCTTCCTTTGTTTTCTTTCCTTTTGCCACTTCTATAACCAAGCTTTCAAAAGATTTGTCATCAAATAAAATATTTATATTATTCGCTTTTAGAAATAAATAAGCTGCACCGAAACCAGTGCGTTTATTTGCATCATTAAATGGATGATTTTGCACGATATGATATAAGTAAGCAGCAGCCTTATCATAAACAGTTGGATATAGGTCAGTGCCAAACATAGCCGCTTTAGGCGTTTCGATCGCAGACAATAAAAGATTCATGTCTCTAATCCCTTGAAGCCCGCCAAATTTTTCGATAAATGCATCATGCATTTTGAGAACTTGTTCGAGTGTTAGATATTTAATCATTTCTTGGATAATCTCTTCAATACATCAGCTTTTTCAACGAGTAATTCTTTTAGCAATTCATCAAATTCTTCATTTTCGATGTCTTTATGCTTTTTCTTGCCCTTCTTGAGATTCGGTAAATGTTCAATTACGAATTGCCTCAAACTGACCCCTTCTTTGGTTGCTAACATTTTAATGTAGGTATGCTGATCTAAAGGGAAATCAATCGTTAAACGAACCGTATCTTGCTTTTGATGTTGCTGTTTCATAAGGACCTCCTTTTCTTATAGAATACCGTATCGCCGTAAATAAGTCAATCGATCACGTCATTCGCTTGATAGGTATATATATAAATTTATCTGGAATCTGCAGCCTGCATTGTGTTGATGAAAGTGTAAGGTCTGCAATAGGGCCAAAATGCCAAGACCATGGCTGATAATTTACGCATCTATACCGCACGCTGGAGGCATGCGGCTACATGCTAGCGCCACTATCGCGGCTAGCCAACCCTGCTCTCAAAAAGTAATAGCGGGGCCAAAGGGCCGTTTCGTTCTTGAATGTATAAAGACCTTAGCAGGACGATTTATGATATTACAACCATTCCTTTTGTTTTTCAGTCAGGGCGTTTATGTGCTCTTTTTCGAAATGAGGATAGAGCAAACGAAGATTGGCTTCGGATAACTGTTGGAGCTTTGCTATGTTTTCTGCAGGTAAATCTGAAAATTTTGAACATCCAAATATGGTGTATATAAGCAATTTAGGTTCTACATTCTGTTTTTGCGCAATCGGTATTAGTTTCGCAAAGTCTATCCTTTGGATATCTTTTGGCTGAAATAAGCTCCATTGGCTGCAGCCAAAATTTGGCATGCAGATATAAAGTTGATCGAATGGTTCCTTCTTGTCACTATTCAGGTATTTTTTGATCTGTTTTTCGTTAAGTTTTGCAATTAAATGACAATCGTTTATAAGGTTCTGATATAACTCTTCAATATTTGCGTTGTTTGGGTGAGAGAGTTGAAATTGCACAATTTCTTTTCCTTTCCATCTATCCTTCAGTTCGCTCTTTGCCTGACTGTATAATCCCACAGTTATCGCGCACAAGATAGCCCAGGCAATGACAGAAATCACCTGGCTTTTTCGCGAAAGTGTACGTGTTGCTATAATGCTTTTTGATGTGTTGTCCGCACTATATTTCCAATTTGGTTGTTGATATTCCTGAAGACGTAAATGGAATTGTTGACCGTCAGAAAGGTAGTAAAGACGCATGATTTTCTCCTATTAATTGACGTCGACTATATAGTATCGTGGCTTTAGAGTCAATAAATTAGGTGTGTATTGCAGGAGCACAGGAAATTAGAACGAATTTTTGAATTTTTCTCAACCAGGAGGGCTCTAAGCCAATCCTGATCTCGATCTCGATCTTGATCTTAATCTAGCTCTTCATACATTTCGCTCTCTAGTTGGCTCTTATCAATCTAATCAACATCGAAACAATCTTGAAGAAAAGCAAGATTGAGATCATGATCAAGATCAAGATCGAGATCAGGATTGGCTTAGAGCCCTCCTGGTTGAGAAAAATTCAAAAATTCGTTCTAATTTCCTGTGCCTTGTCTTAATGTCCGGTCACCTGGTATGAATTGCCATGCCATACACTCCCGATTCAATGCGCTCCACCCATTGAGGATGATCGAGATACCAGACAACGGTTTTGCGTAAACCTTGCGCAAAAGAATGGCGGGGGGACCATCCAAGTTCCCCTTTAATTTTGGAATAGTCTATGGCATAGCGATAGTCGTGGCCGGGACGATCTTTGACGAAAGTGATCAGTTCCTTAAAAGTATCTGCCGGCACACCCTGTACTTCAGCAAGAATGCCGATCATTTGAGAAATAAGCGCCAGGTTTTCTCTTTCAGCCCCGCCTCCAATATTGTATGTGCTGCCATTTCTGCCGCAATTAAGGATCATCCATATCGCTTCTGCATGGTCATCGACATAGAGCCAATCGCGTATTTGATTGCCTTGACCATAGACGGGTAAAGGCTTACTTTTAATGCAATTGAGAAGCATGAGGGGGATGAGTTTTTCCGGAAATTGAAAGGGGCCATAGTTGTTGCTGCAATTGGAGAGAGTTGTGCTTATGCCGTAGGTGTGATGATAGGCATTGACCAAATGGTCAGAAGCAGCCTTGGAAGCGGAATAGGGAGAATTTGGATGATATGGGGTGTTTTCGGTGAAATATCCGGTTTTGCCTAAAGCTCCATATACTTCATCTGTGGAGACATGATGAAAGTGGATGTGAAGCTGCCTTCGTACAACTTCCAGCAAGTGAAATGTGCCCATCACATTGGTTTCCAGAAAGCTTTGAGGCCCGTTGATGCTGCGGTCTACATGGCTTTCTGCGGCAAAGTGGACAATGGCATCGATTTTGCGGGTATTGCATAGCGATTCAATCAACGGCTGATCGGATATATCCCCTCGCACAAAGGTGTAACGTGGGTCATCTGCAATAGCGGTCAAATTGTCGAGGTTGCCGGCATATGTTAAAGAATCGACATTGACAATAGTCCCGTCGAAATCAGGGGCGTTTAGCAGATAACGGATAAATGCCGAACCGATAAAGCCGGCGCCTCCTGTCACCAAGAGATGTTTCACTTCGCGTATTGCAGGGGTTGTTTTCATCGCACTCATCTTTTAAAAATGATCAGTTGTTGAAGATAGTCAGATAATGCCTCTTTCCATTTTCTTGGGCGGTATTGCAAAACGGATTCGATTTTCGAGGTATTGAGCACTGAATAGGCTGGGCGCTTTGCGGGAGTCGGGTATTTTACTGACGGAATGGGTTCGATCGCACTTACTTTAAGGGGGATATGCAATCTCTTTGCCTCTTCGGCAATGCCAAGAGCAAATGCATACCATGAAACAGCCCCTTCATTGGCAAAATGAAAAATTCCGGAGCTGTCAGCCAATCCTAGGGCAATTGCCGCCCTGCATAAGTCATCGCAAAATGTGGGCCTTCCTTTTTGGTCAAAGACGACATGGACCGTATCTCTTTCCTTCATCAAATTAAGCATGGTTGTGACAAAATTTTTTCCGTACAGGCCGAATAACCACGAAGTGCGGATGATGCACGCTTGAGGATGTTCATCAAAAAGCATGATTTCTCCGGCCCTTTTCGTTTGGGCATACACATTGAGAGGTTGGCAAGGAGAATTTTCCTGATAAGGGGTTTTTCCTTTGCCGTCAAACACATAGTCCGATGAGAAGTGGATCATATGCAAATGATATTCATTGGCTATCGTTCCAAGATTCAGGGGGCCGTGGACATTAATGGCGTAGGCGGCGCTAATTTCCTTTTCTGCGAGGTCTACCTGGGTATAGGCCGCACAGTTCATGATATGGGTCACTTCCGGGTGCTTTGAAATAAAAATGTGCAAATCTTCGATGTTGGTAATATCGACCTCGCTGCCTGTACTTACATAGGGAATTTTCTCCGCTTCCAGCAAATGGCAGAGGGTCATCCCCAACATTCCTTTACCGCCGGTAACCCAAACGTTCATTTATTTTGCCTCGAATACATTTTTTAATAAAGGAGCCGAACGGTCCCGGTCGGAAACGATGGGGTTTTTAACAGGCCATTGAATATTGATCGCGGGGTCATCCCAATGAAATCCCATTTCAGTAGCCGGGTTGTACACAGAACTTGTTTTGTAGATGACATGCGCATTTTCGCTCAATACACAAAACCCATGGGCAAATCCGACCGGGATAAAGAGCTGATGGTGATCTTCTCCATCCAGAACAACACCCTCCCACTGCCCATATGTGGGGGAGTCTTTGCGAATATCGACAGCGACATCGAAAATTTTTCCGCTTGCGACGCGCATTAATTTGGCTTGACCGGGATCAGACTGAAAATGGATTCCCCGTATCGTATCTTTTTGCGACCAGGAGTGATTATCCTGCACAAACGGCGTGTGAATCCCCATATTTTTATAAACTGTCTCATTATAGCTTTCTAAAAAAAAGCCCCGGCTGTCTTTAAATACCTTGGGTTTAAGGAGCATTAATCCATTTAGACGCAATTGTACGACTTCCATGATTTACTTCCTTTCTGCAATGTGAACTAAATATTTGCCATACTCGCTTTTGCCAAGACGTAAACCCAAATCCATCAGGTTTTCTTTTGATATAAATTTTTGTTGATAGGCAATCTCTTCAAGACAGGCAATATAGAGGCCTTGTCTTTGTTCGATCACCTGCACAAAGTGATTGGCCTGCATCAGGCTGTCGTGAGTGCCGGCATCGAGCCAGGTGTATCCTCTGCCCATCACGGAAATAAAGACTTCATCTTGCTGTAGATAATAGTTGTTCACATCGGTAATTTCCAGTTCACCCCGTTTTGAGGGCTTAAGTTCTGCGGCGATGTCCAATACGCGGTTATCGTAAAAATAAAGACCCGTCACAGCAATATTGGATTTGGGGCAAGTGGGTTTTTCTTCGATAGACAGAATTTTTCCTGAAGAGGAAATTTCAATCACCCCATAACGTTCGGGATCTTTGACCTCGTAACCAAAGAGAGTGGCCCCCCTTTTTCTTAATGAAGCTGCTATGAGCATCTCCTGCAGCCCGCTTCCATAGAGAATGTTATCTCCCAAAACAAGGCACACATTGTCATTGCCCACAAATTTTCTGCCGATAATAAAAGCTTCGGCTAAGCCATTGGGATGCGCCTGTTCGGCATAATGAAACTGTACGCCAAGGCGAGATCCGTCGCCGAGCAATTTCCTGAAATTCGGCAAGTCTTGAGGTGTCGAGATGATCAGGATTTCCCTGATTCCCGCAAGGAGCAGTATCGACAGGGGATAATAGATCATGGGCTTATTGTAGATCGGCAGCATTTGCTTAGAAATGCCTAAGGTGAGCGGATGCAGTCTTGTGCCGCTGCCTCCGGCCAGTACAATTCCCTTCATGGTATTTCGCTTTTTTTTTTTAGTTTGGTGATTCTTAAGAAAAAACACTACCATAAGTTAGGGATCGCCGTCAATGGATATAAAAAATGAATGATGCAAAAAATTAGCGAAGACAGCATGATTGTTATTATTACCAGGGCACAGGAAATGAACACTTTTTTGAATCATAGAAAATGCAATGCGAGACAACGGGGTGAGAAATAATAACAGGATAAGCACGATAGGTAAGATATTTTTTAAAAATTTATCCTGCCTATCGTGCTTATCCTGTTTTTTTCCCTTTGTAGTTTAAAATAGCGTTCTAAATTTCCTGCGTCTTGCCATTATTACAGCGATGTGAAGACAAAAATTCGTACATTGCGTATGCTTACTATTTGTCAATTTGACGAGGGTAAAAATTAAACATTTTCTTATTATTGAGATCTATGTCATCAAAACATGTCTTAATTACAGGAGTTGCCGGTTTCATCGGCTTTCATCTGGCAGAGGCTTTGCGTAAACAGAATGCTACGGTTATCGGAATCGATAATTTTAATGACTATTACGAGGTCCAGCTTAAAAAAGACCGGGCGCAAAACCTCGAAAAGCTTGGCGTCACCATCATTAAAGCTGATATTTGCGATCCCGGTCTGTTTTTGGATCTGTTGCAAAAAGAGCCAATCACCCACATCGTTCATCTGGCTGCCCAGGCGGGGGTGAGATATTCGCTGATCAATCCGCAAGCCTATATTCATTCCAATATTCAGGGGTTTCTCAATCTGCTGGAAGGATGCCGCCATTACCCTCACATCCCCCTTATTTATGCCTCTTCCTCATCAGTGTATGGCAACAACTGCGATATCCCCTTTTCGGTTGACGACCGGACAGACAACCAGGCAAGTTTATACGGGGTCACAAAAAAGACCAATGAATTAATGGCCTGCACATACCATCATCTCTATGACATACCTGTCACAGGTTTGCGATTTTTTACCGTTTACGGGCCGTGGGGGCGCCCCGATATGGCGTATTACTCATTCACCAAGTCGATAGATGCGGGAATTCCCATCGATGTCTACGCGTTTGATAAAATGTATCGCGACTTTACCTATATCGACGATATTATCAGCGGCGTGATCGCAGCCATGGACCTTCAATCGCCATTAGAAATTTTCAATTTGGGAAATCACCGGTCAGAGTCTCTTAAAACCCTTGTCGAATCGATTGAAGATTGCCTCGGAAAAAAGGCCATATTACGCCATTTGCCTATCCAACCGGGAGATATCGAAGTGACATATGCCGATATCGCGCATTCTCAAAAAATGTTACATTTTCAACCGGCGACCGATTTACAGACAGGGATTTCAAAATTTGTGGAATGGTATAAAAAAGGAGGTCACTCATGTCATTAGGTACAGGTAGAGTAGAAAATTTCTGTCGCTGGTATTTTTCCGCCGGTGACAGTCCAAAAGCTTTGGAATCACATTCCAAAAATGCGGTCCGTATCGCATTTTGTTCCTATTTCACAGGCATTGTGCCTGCATCGGTCGGGGTTGTTTATGGGATATGTCTATTGGGACATTGCTGTAAAAAAGTGCCTCCGGAAAGCGATCCTGATCAAAAATCTATATCCCAGATCGCAATCAGTGTATTGCCGCCCCAAGGGGGAGTTGCTCCCGATTCGCAAGTCTCTTCTGGTCAGCAAAAATACCGTTTGCAAAATTCAAGCAGAAGCGCTTCTATTGAGACTCTGATTGCCGCTAAACAACAAGAACAAACAACTTTTTTGGGTCCGCAATCAGCCCAGCCAATAAATTCTTTGCAAAATTCAGGCGAACACACTGCCTCTGCTGGGGCTGCAGAAGAAACAGAGCTATTGAAATAAGAACTTGGAGCACGGAACTTAAGTATTGAATAGTGAATAATTAAAAGGGAGGGCTTTATGGATTTGAGAGGAATCATCAGTTTTTGCAGGGGCGAGCCACGCGGGTTCAGTGAAGATCTGGAAGATCCAAATCGTCCTAAAAGTATTTGTGGAGATTTTTTTTCTTGTATTCATCCCTTGTGCGCTGAAATGACTAAGGGTTATCATTACTTAACGGGGCGTTGTTCCAAAAAAAACCCGAAAGGCGAAAAAGATGGAACTGCTGAGCGCATAGCAAGCACAGCTCAAGGTACTTTGGTATCGGCAAGGAGTAATCAGTCTGGGAATGCCGGATTGAAAACCGCAGGCGGGGCTGGTCTGCCCTCAGACCCTGAAGAGCCCGCAGAAACTGATGAACCCACAGAAACAGATTTGCTATTGGGAAAAAATAAAGGCGAGGAATGGGTCGCAGTGCAAACTCCTGATCCTGAGCAGATAAGAGAACGTCAGAGGAAAAGGACACCGGATCCAGATCCTGGATATTTCTTCGTAGACAAGATAGACAGTGCAAACTAACAATGAGGTAAACAATGAGCATACAAGGTGTGGAAGGTTTTTGCCGCTGGTATTTTTCAGCGGGAAATGTGCAATACTTAGGGTGTAATTCCAAAAAAGCAGCCCGTATCAAATTCTGCTCCTATGCCACTGTCGTTGCGCCATTGACTATTGGTCTTGTCTATGGCACGTGCCTGATAGGGCATTGTTGCAAAACGGGCCCGGCAGAAAATGGGGTTGACGATCGACGTGTGTCGGATTCTGCTGCGGCAGCTCTCTCTCAGTTGCCGGGTGGAAAAGAAGAGGAACCGGAAGGGCCGACACCTGAACAAAGCTCCCTTTTAGATGATGAAAATAAACAAAAACGTTCGTTGGTCAGAGCAGCATTGCTCTTTCATCCCAATTATGTTAAATGGGTCATTGAAGGTTATAATCCTTTAGCCAAGCCTTCGAAGAAAATGGATGAGAAGGAGCAAAGTTATGTTAATTTCCTGCAGAACATTTTTTCCCGTTTGACTGAGGCCGAGAAGATTGAGATCCTGAATGCCAAATCACCCGCCTTTTCAAAGCTGTCTATGGAAAAGAAACATGAGATATTGGAGCAAACTTTTTTCTTGCCCCCTCCTGCCAGGTCATCTCCAGTTAAAAAGCCGATGCCGGCGCCCTCCTTTTCAAGAGCTTCGGATTCGTCAAAGGATTTGTCAAATAGAAGTCAAACTGCAACCCCTCCTTTAACCGGGCGCATCTAAAAATTTCTTTCACACCCAAACATCAGGAAAAATAAATGAAAAAAAACCCGTTTTAGGATAAGTAAGGAAACATTGGTTGCAAGCCATATTTGTACACTTTCATAATAAATTTAACAGGGTTTGCAGGATCGCCTTTAGCGGCAGGATAGAAAAGAGATCTATGCATATCCTGCCGCTAAAGGCGATCCTGCAAATCCTGTTAAATTTATTTTGTATTTAGAATTCCTGCCCAAACATAAAGGAATATTTGCTGTAAAAATAATAGTATGATACCTTCACAATTCAAAGGAAAATCTATGTTTTCTGACTTTGTCGAAGTGTTGATCAAAGGGATAGTCGTCGTCGCGGTCCTCATGGGAGCTGCTGCCTATATGACTTTTTGCGAGAGGGTCGTTCTTGCGCGCATGCAATTGCGTTTAGGGCCAAACCGGGTTGGGCCATTAGGGCTTCTGCAGCCGATTGCCGACGGGCTAAAACTCTTGTGCAAGGAAAGCTTTCAGCCGGCCGGCGTAGAGACTTTCACCTACTGGCTTGCGCCGGGCATTTCCCTGTTTACCGCATTAGCCGCCTTTGTCTTAATTCCTGTCGGCGGGACGGTGGATATTTTCGGCCGTCCGGTTTCTTTATCCATTGCCAGTGTCAATGCCGGAATCGTCTTTCTATTAGCCTTTTCTTCCTTAGCCGTTTATGGGATCGTTCTTGCCGGCTGGGCTTCCAACAATCGCTATTCCCTTCTTGGGGGAATGAGGTCGACAGCGCAAATGATCAGCTATGAAATTCCGATGGGCATTTCCGTGATGAGCGTGATTCTGTCTGCCGGCTCATTAAATCTTCAGGATATTGTTGCAGCGCAAAGCAAAGCGTGGTTTATTTGGACAAATCCGGTCAGTTTCCTCATCTACCTGATTACAGCCTTTGCCGAGACAAACCGGGCGCCGTTTGATTTGCCGGAAGCGGAGCAGGAGTTGATCGGCGGCTATCACACCGAATATGGCGGAATGAAATTTGCCATGTTTTTTTTAGGGGAATATGTCAACATTTTAGCCGTTTCAGCTATTGCTGTGACCTTATTTTTAGGCGGCTGGCATGGCCCGGGGGATATTCCGGTCCTTTGGTTCTTCCTGAAACTTGCCCTATTTGTTTTTTTATTCATGTGGGTTAGAGCCACATTGCCGCGTCTGCGTTATAACCAATTAATGAGCTTTGGATGGAAGGTGTTAATTCCCGTGGCCACAATCAATCTCATTGTCACGGCCTATTTTATTTTGGTGTACTGATGAAAAAAAGTGCGTTGGCTCAGGTGTTTTCGATGTTAAGGGGACTTCTTATCGTGTTCAAATATGCCTTAAAAAAACCGGTGACCAGGCGGTATCCGGAAGAAAAGCCCAAATTGCCCATCCGTTCGCGCGGCCGCCATTATTTGACAAAATGGGAAGATGGAAGAGAGCGGTGTGTCGGATGCGAGCTTTGCGCCATCGCTTGCCCGTCTCAGGCAATCTATGTAAAACCGGCGCAAAATGATCCGGACAATCCCCATTCGCGAACCGAGCGTTATGCCTCAGATTTTCAAATCAATATGCTTCGCTGTATCTATTGCGGGCTTTGCGAAGAGGCATGTCCGACGGGGGCCATCATTTTAAGCAGTGAATTTGAGCTCTCCGGCTATACGCGCGAATCGTTGATCTATACCAAAGAGCAGCTCAACGAAAAATTTCCCGGGGAATCGGGACGGGATCCTAAGCGGGAGATCTGATGGAAAATATTTTATTCATGATCTACCCCTTATGCTTACTCTTGAGTTCATTAGGGGTTTTGGTTTTTAAAAAACCTGTCCATTCCTGCCTTTCGTTTCTCTTTTCCCTGATCACCCTTGCCGGGATCTATTTGGAGCTTTTTGCCAGTTTCATTGCGGTCATGCAAATTCTCGTCTATGCCGGCGCCATTTTAGTGATCTTTATGTTTGTCATTATTTTATTTCAGGATGCTCATCAGCAGATTGAACGGTTTCCCTCTAAAAACAATCGTTTTTTTATCATCGCAACAGTCTTTAGTTTGGTGGCTGTCGTCAGTTACCTAAGTTACCTGATCGCCTATCCGTTAACGAATTGGGCCTCCATGCATACGACAGATGAAAGGTTCGGCGATGTCCAGCCCCTTGGGCAATCGCTTTACTTACACTTCTTTTTTCCTTTTGAATTGGTGGTCCTTCTCTTTTTGATTGCTCTCGTAGGGTCCGTTTACATTGCGAAGAGGGAATAAATATGAATCTAGCGGTTATACTAATTGCCAGTCTGATGATGTTCGCGATTGGCATTATCGGGTGTCTGATCAGGCGCAATGCATTAATTTTTTTCCTCTGCATCGAAATGATGTTAAATGCAGCCAATCTTTTATTTGTCGCCTTTGCCAATCAATGGAGTGACATAAACGGCCTGGTTTGGGTCTTTTTTGTCCTTATTGTCGCAGCTGCCGAAGCTGCGGTAGGCCTTGCGATCGTCATTAGTCTCTTTCGCTCTAAAAGAAGCGTCGATCTCGATCAATATTCCGATCTGCATTATTAAAATTCACAAAACCGGCTTGCCGTGGCAATATTCGACCTTTTGTTTGAAATTGCCGTCGGCGTCATACAAATTAGCAAACCCCTTGCCGTCGATGATCGTGCTTACGGGAGACCTTTCCCCATTGATATAATATTCTCCCTTAACGAGTTTATCGAGCTGGTACTCTTCAATCATCATCAGGCTGCCGTCGCGATACCATACGG